>ERZ780162.855-NODE-855-length-22772-cov-3.390412_pt1 | contig 22772 bp, 19 predicted proteins | sample MGYA00511474_ERZ780162 | MGnify/ENA primary metagenome ERZ780162 (study PRJEB29588, sample SAMEA2143633) | human gut metagenome | biome: human gut; feature: human-associated habitat; material: faeces | place: Denmark | collected 2008/2010 ...
TGCCTCTTAAGCATGTTTTCTATATTCATTTGGAAAGAAGTCTTTCCAAAAGAATATCTATAGTATATATTTTTATTTTCTATGTGCCTATAGTATATATTTCTGCTGAGATAAAGTCAAGCATTCTCAAAATATTTTCAGGCTAAAATCTTGGTATTTATAATCATCAATTACAACAAAACTCATTGATTTCTGCCTTTCTTTTTCTTTTATTTACTACTTTTTGATACTATTAATATTATATTTTGCTTTATCAGTATTCATAGTACCTATAGTTTCAGAAATAAGGTCAATAGTATATTGAAATAAATCATTGATATTTATAGTGTATATTAAGAGAATTTCTTATGTGGTAATTAGGTTCGCGATGGGGAAAAAATAAATCCAGAATAAAAAAGAGGGGGCGTTTCCAAAGCAAAGGGAGTCAATCAAAATATGGAAGATATCAGCAAAATTATCGGCCGCAGGATACGGGGCTTTCGCAAGCAGAAGAAGCTGAGCCAGGAGGCTCTCGCTGAGAAGTGTGATCTGCACCCTACCTATATCGGGCAGCTGGAACGGGGAGAGAAAAACCCTACCGTAGAAAGCGTTATGAAAATTGCAATTGGACTCGGAATCCCTATTGAGCAGCTTTTTTCCAATATTTCCTGTTCCGAACAGGAAATTGAAAATTATATTCCCGACAGGATTTCCTATCTCCTGTCCGATCTTCAGCCGCAGGAGCAGCAGATCATATACGATCTCATTCTCACGGCACTGAAGCTGAAAGGGTAAAAACAATCCCCGCCATACCGGTTATCTTCCGATATGACGGGGTTGTTTTTATCTTATATGCAGACAGAGAATACTCTTTTTTCAGGCAAACGGATTCTCAGAAGGATACAGCATGCCCTTCGGCTGGTTGAAGTTGATCTCATCCAGCTCTACGCCGATGTACTTGAACACCTCGTACAGGGCCTTTCCATAATGACCGAAGGCCACCGCACCGTGATGAGGATAGTTCTTCTCAATGAGCACATGACGGTAGAAGCGTCCCATTTCCGGAATGGCGAAAATGCCGATGCCGCCGAAGGAACGGGTTGCAACCGGAAGCACCTCTCCCTGTGCGATGTAGGCACGCAGCCTGTTATCGGACGTGCTCTGCAGGCGGTAGAAGGTGATGGGTCCGGGAATGATGTCTCCCTCCAGGGTACCCTGGGTCACTTCCTCAGGCAGACTTCTCGCCATGATGAACTGATACTTCATCTCACAGAAGGAAAGCTTGCTGGACGGAGTATTGCCGCAGTGGAAGCCCATGAAGGTATCCTTCTGGGTGTAGTTATATTTTCCGGCAATTTCAGACTGATACATGTCAGCAGGGACGGTGTTGTTAATATCAAGCAGGGTCACTGCATCCTGGCTGATGACGGTTCCGATGAATTCGCTCAGCGCACCGTAAATATCCACCTCACATGAAACAGGGATGCCCCGTTTGGTCAGACGGCTGTTCACATAGCAGGGCACGCAGCCAAACTGGGTCTGGAATGCGGGCCAGCATTTTCCGGCAACAACCACATGCTCCCTGCTGCCCTTATGCTCCTCGATCCAGTCGAGCAGGGTAAGCTCATACTGAGCCAGTCTTGAAAGGATTTCCGGCTTCTTGTTTCCGGCGCCAAGTTCCGCTTCCATATCCGCAACCACGGAAGGAATTCTCTCATCTCCCGCATGGTTATTGAAGGCCTCAAACAGATCCAGCTCGGAATTCTCCTCGATTTCAACCCCCAGATTGTAAAGCTGCTTGATGGGCGCGTTGCAGGCCATGAAGTCTCTGGGACGGGGACCGAAGGAAATGATTTTCAGGCTGTGCAGACCGATGACCGCTCTGGCAACGGGTGCAAAATCCGCGATCATATCTGCGCATTCCTCCGCCGTTCCCACGGGATATTCCGGAATATAAGCCTTCAGATTTCTCAGCTTCAGGTTATAGCTTGCGTTCAGCACGCCGCAGTAGGCATCTCCTCTTCCGCCTACCAGGTTGTCTCCGGTCTCCTCCGCCGCGGCAACCACCATGGCAGGGCCGTCAAATTCCTTGATCAGCAGGGTTTCCGGCGTCTCAGGTCCGAAGTTTCCAAGGTAAACCACGATCGCATTGCAGCCCGCAGCCTTCACATCCGCAAGGGCCTTTCTCATATCGATTTCATTTTCGATGCAGACAGGGCACTCATACAGTCCCTCTCCATACTTCTTCGTGTAAGCGGCGACTACGGCTTTTCTTCTGGATACGGACAGATCCATGGGGAAGCAGTCACGGCTTACCGCAACAATGGCAATTTTTTCTTTCGGCATGTTGTTCATCATTTTTCTTCCTTTCCGCGGCCCTGCGGCCGCCTTTTCAATATGGGAACAGCCTGCGGAATGCAGGCGTTCGTCCGGTTCTCTCCGCCAGAAGGCTTCTGTTGTCTGCCGGCGGTCGTTGAAAAACTCAGTGCTCCAGATCCTTCACACAGAGGTTGGTGCCCTTCAAGCCCAGGTGGGTTCCTTCGGGAAGGCCTCCCTCCGGATGGCCGATCAGCCATTTGTTCTTCGCGGTCAGCAGCCTGTCCTCTCCTCCTGCATAATGATTCTCGTCCAGTGTCTGGTTGGTTCCGTCCGGGAGTATGATCGCGCAGCGGAAGCCTTCCTCAGAAGCATTGCAGGGCGCATAATGCAGGCTGGTGGCATACAGCTCCACACCGACACCGGCGGGCAGAAGAAACGCCTCCACCTTTGCGGTATCATAGGTATCTCCTTCTTCGATATCCTGCTGGCAGCCCAGAAGCAGGATCAGATCATTTGCCGCCACATCAATCTCTGAAGTTCTGTGGTATTCCAGCGCGTTCAGATATTCATTGTTTCCATTGCAGTAGCCGATCTGAATGGGCATCTCCCCATAGGTCACATCCTGCAGTGCCTGATAAACCGGAAGCGCTTCCAGCGACTCCACGCTGGGCTCATATACCACCTCCTGCGTGCAGGGTGTCTTCTTCAGTTCCTCCACCAACGCTGAAAAATCCACGTTCTCCACAATTTTTCCGTACTTTTTAAAAGCCGGATCCGTTACCTTCTGCAGTTTCATTCTTACCTCTTTTCCCGCCGCCGTCAGGCGGCATTTTTATCCAGGCACAGACCGCGCCCGTGCTATTCTTTTTCTCTGCCGCCGTCAGACGACATTTTTATCTCACTCAATAACAGCAGCGCCGTCTTTCGCCTTTCCTTAAAACACAAGCTCGTCAAACAGCTGTCTGCATGCAGGATAAATCTGCCTAAACTGCTGATATCTGGCTTCATACTTTGCGGCAAGGGACGCATCCGGCATTTCCACACCTGCCGCCCTCACCAGCTTTTCCGCCGCTTCTTCCACGCTGGCAAACGCACCGCAGCCCACCGCTGCCAGGATCGCACCGCCAAGTCCCGGTCCTTCCTCGCTTTCGATCTGCTCCACCGGAATATTCAGAACGTTCGCCATGATTTTTCTCCAGAGCGGGCTCTTCGCTCCGCCGCCGCAGATCCGGGTTTTCTCAATCCGAAGCCCCAGGGATTTCGCCACCTCGAAGGAATCCCGCAGAGCGAATGCCACGCCCTCCAGCACCGCCTGAGTCATATCCGCCCGCGCAGTATCCATGGTCATGCCGATGAAGGTTCCTCTCGCGTTTGGATTGTTATGCGGAGAACGTTCCCCCATCAGATAAGGGAGGAAAAATACCCGGTTTTCTCCCAGATCTCTGATGGCTGCCTGCTCCGCTCCATAATCGGAGGTTCCCAGGATATCATCCATCCACCACTTGTTGCAGGAGGCGGCACTGAGCATACAGCCCATCAGATGCCACTTCCCATCCGCATGCGCAAAAGCATGCAGGGCATTATTTTCATCCACGCAGAAATGCTCTGAGGAAATGAAAATCGTTCCGCTGGTTCCCAGGGAAATATTGCATTTTCCCTCTCCGACGGTTCCCGTGCCGACGGCAGCTGCCGCATTGTCTCCTGCGCCTGCGATCACTTTCACATTTTCCGGAAGCTCCAGTTGCTGCGCCACCTGAGGCAGCAACGTTCCAACCACCTCGTAGCTCTCATACACCTTCGCCAGCTGATCCTCACGCACGCCGCAGATCTCACACATCTCCTTCGACCAGCAGCGATTTTTCACATCAAAAAGGAGCATCCCTGAAGCATCGGACACATCGGTACAATGTACACCGGAAAGCCGGTAGGCCAGATAGTCCTTCGGCAGCATGATCTTCGAAATCGCCGCAAAATGCTCCGGCTCATGCTTCTTCACCCACAAAATCTTCGGTGCGGTAAATCCCGCGAACGCGATATTCCCCGTGTATTCAGAAAGTTTCTCCTTTCCGATCACCTGATTCAGATAATCCGTCTCCTCTCCGGTCCTCCCGTCATTCCACAGAATGGCCGGACGAATCACCCGGTCATCCTTATCCAGAATCACCAGACCGTGCATCTGCCCTCCGAAACTGATGCCCTCCACCTTCGACCGGTCACAGTCCGCAAGCAGTTCCTTCAGTCCTGCCATCGTCTGCTCATACCAGTCTTCCGGCCGCTGCTCCGACCAGCCCGGCTGAGGGAAAAACAGAGGATATTCCTTCGATACCACCCGGTGAATGGTTCCCCTCTCATCCATCAGAAGCAGCTTAACCGCCGAGGTTCCAAGATCCACTCCTATGTACAGCATGGCGTACCTCCCTTCGCTTCCACTTCCCTGTCATGTTGTATCGTGCCCGTGCACGTTACCCTTATCATAATTGATTTTCATTAAAAAATCAATCCGCTTTTACATTTTCCCGAATATTCTATTTTTTACAATATTTCAGCGCTTTTCTTGATTTTTATTTCCTTTTTTACAATCCGTTTCCGGTTTTCCGCAGCTGTAAAGTGCCCGGACACATCTGAAGGCGGTTTCAAATTGACTTTACGTTCTGTTTATGCTACGGTAGACAAAAGGCTGTTCTTTCTTCAGAAAGGTTCAGGCAGACAGGGAAACGGGAGGTGTGGGATTGGCTACCATAAAAGAAATTGCAGAACTGGCAGGTGTCTCCAGAGGGACTGTGGACCGCGTTCTCAACAACCGGGGAGCGGTCAGCGAACAGACTGCCCGCAAGGTGCTGGACATCGCCAAGGCGCTTCAATACCGCCCTAACCGGGCCGGCATCGTTCTCGCCGCCCAGAAGCGGAATCTGAAAATCGGCGTCATCCTCTTCGACAATGGCAATCCTTTCTTCGACGAGGTGCTTTCAGGCGTGCAGGAAAAAGCGCAGGAGCTTGAAGAGTACAACTGCTGTGTCTCCATCTCCCGCGTCGGCTTCGATCTTAACGCCCAGATTGCCGCCATGGAGGGAATGGCAGCTGAAGGCGCATCCGGCCTCATCCTCACACCCTGCAATGAGCCCGCCGTCCGCGATAAAATCAACGAACTGGCCGCCAGAGGCATCCCTGTCATCACCACCAATACTGACATTGAAAATTCCGCCCGTCTGGCATATGTGGGCTGTGATTTCTACCGTTCCGGCCAGACTGCCGCCGGCCTCATGCATCTGATCGGGAAGTCCCCCATCCGCGCCGGCATCATCACCGGCTCCTCCCGCGTCCTCTGCCATACCGACCGGATCGCGGGCTTTCAGGACCGGATCCGGTCCCACTATCCCGACATCCGCATTCTGGACACCCGCGAGAACAGCGACGACGAATTTGAGAGCTATTCAAACACCCTCGCCATGCTTCAGGAGCATCCCGAACTCAACGCCCTTTATTTCGCTGCCGGCGGCGTTTACGGCGGCTGCCGCGCTATCCTGGCTTCCGGACGCACAGACATTACCGTCATCTCCTGTGACAAAGTTCCCACCACCAGGGAAATGCTCTTAAACGGCGTCATCGATGCCACCATCTGCCAGCAGCCTTCCATCCAGGGAAGCCTCCCCCTGGAGCTTCTCTTCACCTACCTCGCCACCGGCCAGAAACCCGCCCACGAATACAACTACACCACAGTGGATATCAGAATACGGGAAAATGTCTAACTATGAGCCATGCGTCGATTCAGTCAGAGCCACTGAATCAAGCTTGCTTGATGAAGCGGCTCTGACTGAATCGACATACGGCGACAGCCGCAGCCTGAAGATGCGCCAGCAGCTTCAGGCTGACATGGCGGACCTGGCGCGGACGACACCCGACGTGAGCCTGCTGCTACTGCTCACTCTTTTTTCCCATAATTTCAAGAAATCCTTGCATATATCTCTCTTATCGCGTATTATGAAAGTAATCATCCGGGCCATAAAGGCCCGTTTTCTTTCTCAGGTGACAAACGGGCAGACGCACATAAGCTTCCCGAACGACCTGCCTTCCAGAGGAAGGCTTCACCTTTCATACACAGAGGTCTGCGTCCGCGCGGCGCCCGCAGCTTCTGAACAATATAAAAGCCGCGCAGAAATGAGGGAAAAATGATTGAAACCGGAAAACAGCTTGAAATCTCTTCCATCCGTGAGGAAATGAAGGAATTCAGGGAAAAGACAGACGCTTTCTACGCGGGAGAAATGGATAAGGGGGCCTATAAGTCCTTCTCCGGCAGATTCGGAAGCTATGCGCAGAAGGGCGGACAGGCGAGCATGCTGCGCCTGCGCATGCCCGCAGGCCGCGTCACAAAGGAAAAACTGAAATTCATCGCAGACGCCATCGCCTCCCACCAGGTAAAGCGGGCGCATTTCACCACCTGCCAGACCATCCAGCTGCATGATCTCAGTGGGGAAGATGCTTACGAAATCATGTCGGCTGCTCTGGACGCCGGAATCATCACCCTGGGCGGCGGCGGAGATTTTCCCAGAAATGTCATGTGTTCCCCCCTTTCCGGCGTAGAACAGGGCGAATACTTTAATACTCTCCCCTGGGCAGAAGCGGCCGGCGAATACCTCATGACCTTTATTCATGCGCAGAAAATGCCGCGCAAACTGAAGGTAGCGTTTTCCAATTCTCCGAAAAACATCACCCATGCCACCTACCGTGACCTGGGTTTTGCGGCGCGTCCTGACGGAAAATTCGACGTTTACAGTGCCGGCGGCCTCGGCAACAATCCCCGTCTCGGCGTTCTGGTGGCGGAAGCCGTGGAACCGTCCGATATTCTGTATTATATCAAAGCTATGTGGCTCACCTTCCTGGCTTATGGAAACTATGAATCCCGTGCAAAGGCCCGTACCCGCTACATGCAGGAAGCATTGGGTGGTCCGGAGGCCTATGCGAAGGCTTACCGGGAAAAGCTGGCCGAAGTATACGCTTCCGGTGAAGACCTGAAGCTTTCCGTTACGGAAACGCCTCTTACCAAGCGTGGAGACGGAAGCACGGCGGAAGGATTCCGCGTGATCCCTCAGAAGCAGGAAGGTCTTTACAGCGTTCTGTACCATCCCATCGGCGGCCAGCCCCCGATCACCTGGTTTGCTTCCATTTACGGTCTGATTCAGGACATGCAGGATGTGGAGCTGCGTCTGTCTCCGGATGAAACCATCTACATCATCAATCTCACCGGAGCCGAGGCACAGGCCGTCCTGAAGGCAACGGAAGGCGGCGCGGAAACACTGTTTGAGACCTCTGTCAGCTGCATCGGCGGTACCACCTGTCAGGTTGGTCCACGGGATTCTCAGGGTCTTCTGGCTTCCTGCATTAAGGCGGTCCGTGAAGCGGAGCTTCCCGCAGATGCCCTGCCGCAGATTCATATCTCCGGTTGCACTTCTTCCTGCGGTACCCATCAGACTGGCGCCATCGGCTTCAACGGCACAGTAAAAATGATCGACAAGGTCGCCCATCCCGCGTTTTTCCTTCACGTAAACGGCCGGGAAGGACAGGCTGACGCCTGTATCGGCACACAGCTCGGTGCCATCCTGGAGACGGACATTCCTTCCTTCCTCGTAGAGCTTGGCAGAACCGTAGCAGAAAGCGGCCTTTCCTTCTTCGCATGGAGAGATGCCAATCCCGGAAAGCTGGAAGAACTGGCAGGAAAATACATTGGCTGATTTTTTTATGAAAAGGGCGGCAGGTTTCTTCTCCTGCCGCTCTTTTTCATTTCTTCTTTCAGATACACGGTACCGGCCTGTGGTACAGATCATGCTTATCTCTGTAATCTCCCATCAGGCGCAGCGCATATTCCATCACATGGGTACCCATGTCGGCCCAGTCGATCAACGTACCTCTCAGATCCTTTCTGAGCCTGCGGATTTCCAGCTGAAACTGCCCCACAATTGCCTCATCCATGGAATCCACCACTGTGCTGACATAATGCATTTCACTGCTGAGGTTTTCATACCCCGCATCCAGTCTGGCAACGTGCTTCTTCAGATCAGAGATATCTCCCTTCATGTCGGAGATATCCTCCTGCATCACGGTCATCTTCTCCTGCATTTCCGACATATTCTGTTTCAGGCCGGCCACATCTGTCTGCACGGCTTCCATGTTCTGCTTCAGCCCCGCAACATCGGTCTGCACAGCTTCCATGTTCTGCTTCAGGTCTACGATTTCCCCCTGCATGACATCCATGTTTTCCTGCATTACCGACATGTCAGCCTTCAGACCTGCAACGTCTGTCTGCAGAACCGCCACATCCTCCTTCAGGCCCGCGACATCCGATTTCAGGACGGTTACGTCCTCCTTCAGCTCGGCTACATCTGTTTTCAGGACTGCCACATCTGTCTTTAATTCCGCAACATCCGTCTTCAGCACGGCGACATCCGTCTTCAGTTCCGCCACATCTGTCTTCAGTTCTGCCACATCTGTTTTCAATTCTGCAACGTCCGTCTTCAGCACGGCGACATCCGTCTTCAGTTCCGCCACATCCGTCTTCAGGCCGGCAACGTCCATTTTCAGTCCGGCAACATCTGATTTCAGCCCGGATACATCCACCCGGATTTCCTTCACCTCGGCGCTGACGCCGTTAATCGCTTCGAGTATTCTTCTTTCTGCATCTTCGCTCATTCCATTCCTCCTCGTATTATAAATCTTCCGCACTCCCCCGTTCGTGCAGCTGCCTGTATCTGATCAGGCGATGCGCACAGCTCACGGCATAAATACCGCTCGCTGTACTCGCCCGGCCAAAGGCCCATGCAGGCATGACAGCCGCCTGCCGGACTTATCTTGCGGTATTGTTCCGGCATGAACACAGCTGTGCCCCTCCATTTTCCAGATCGATCCGTTGCAGATACAATACCGGATTTTTCCTGCTTTTTCAATAGAAAAAACCACTGAAATGTAGTGAATTTTTCAGTGGTTCTTATGGCAGTTTGTGTCGTTTTTTTGTCTTTTTGGTAATGTTTTTTTATGTCACATTTGCACAGTAGATCATCTAACTAATGGGCACGAATAGCCCCAAAAGCCGCGAAAATACAGTAAAATATGATGTCAACAACCACAATGCTTGCACCGGCCGGGGTAGCGAGCAGGAAGGAAACCGTCATTCCCAGCGCAAAGCTGGAAACAGAAAGCAGGACGGCGGTCAGAATCACGGCACGGTAATGCCGGCAGACGCGCATGGCCGTCAGTGCAGGGAAGATGATCAGGCTGGAGATCAGCAGCGCTCCCATCATACGCATGCCGAGAACCACAGTCACCGCCGTCAAAACGGCCAGCACCACGTTAAAAAATCCGGTTTTCACCCCAGTCGCCCTGGCAAAAACAGGATCGAAGGTGACGGCAAAAAGCTGGTTGTAAAACAGAAGATACAAAACCAGCACCACCATTGCCAGTATGACGCTTAAAACCACATCGCTCCTGCTCATGGCGAGAATAGAGCCGAACAGGTAGCTGTTTAAGTCCGTATTCATTCCGGTGGTCACGGACACCACCATAACACCGATGGCCAGCGCTCCGGTGGAAAACATGGCAACCGCCGCGTCCCCCTTCAGCTTTCCATTTTCGCTGAGCCGGAGCAGTACAAAGGCAGCCAGGATCACCACGGGAATCGCCACCAGAAGGGGGGCAAGATGCAGGGCCGAAGCCACCGCCAGAGCGCCGAAGCCCACGTGGGAAAGGCCATCCCCGATCATGGAATACCGCTTCAGAACCAGGCTGACGCCCAGGAGCGAAGCGCATATGGAAATGAGAATTCCCGCCACAAAAGCTCTCTGCATGAACGGATAGGTTAACATTTCACCCAGATATGAAAGCGTTTCCGTCATTGGCGTCCGTCCTCCTCTCCCAGAAATTTTCTTCCGAATCCGCTGTTTTCATATTCCTGTGTCGTCCCGAAAAAGCTTCCTTTCTGAGACAGATGCAGGATATGGTCCGCATGTTCCACCGCCTCCCGGATCGCATGGGATACCATAATCAGCGTCATGTGATGCTTCCGGTTCAGAACATCCATCAGTTCATAAAACTCATCAATGGCAAGGGGATCCAGTCCGGTGGTAGGCTCATCCAGCAGAAGCAGGCGTTCCGCCGCGCACAGAGAACGGGCAAGAAGCACCCGCTGACGCTGGCCGCCGGAAAGCTCCTGAAAGCTCCTGTTTTTCAGATCCGCCAGGCCAAGAAGCTCCAGATTCTCTCCGGCACGCCTCTTCTGCGCCGCGCTGTATCCTGGAAGCAGGCCCCGGCTGTTCAGGCAGCCGGAAAGAACCACCTCATAAACAGAAGCGGGAAAATCCTTCTGCACCGCGTCCTGCTGAGGCACGTAGCCGATCTGGGTGGATTTCAGGCCCTCTCCGAAAAGGAGCCGGCCTCCGGAGGGCTTCTTCAGGCCGAGAAGACCCCGGATCAGTGTGGTTTTTCCCGTGCCGTTCTCTCCCACGATACACAGATAGTCCCCCTCGTCCACCTGAAAGCTCAGGCCGGAGACCACTATCTGGTTTTCATAGGAAAAGGACAGATTGCTGCATTTGATCAAAGACATCCGATTTCTCCTTTTATTTCCGCGGGCAACGAGTCAGGCGGACTACCTGCATGTCCATTTGACGACTGCCGCCTCAGTCGTTCAGCGCCCGTTCCAGGGCCGCCAGGTTCTGCCGCATCAGCGACAGATAAGTTTCTCCCCTCTCTGACTCTTCGGCGGTCAGCGTATGGCAGGAATGGAGCATGGCCGTCTCCGCTCCGGCCGCTTCCGCTATGGCGTCCGCTACCCGGCCATTTGACAGCTCCAGATGGAATACGATGGGAATCCCGTCTTCCCTCACTTTGTCGGTCAGAAAGGCAATGGTCGCGGCACTGGGCTCCGTTTCCCCGCTGCAGCCAGGAAATGCGGCGTAATACTCCAGTCCATAGGTCCGAACCAGGTACAGAAAGGGGAAGCGGTCTCCAAATACCAGCTCCTTCCTCTCTGCGCTCCCGATCATATCCCGGTAATCCTCATCCAGCGCGTCCAGCTCCTCCAGATAGGCGGCTGCGTTCTCTTCATAGATTTCTGCCCGTTCCGGATCGATGGAAATCAGCATGTCCCGGATATTTTCCACCAGAAGCTTCGCGTTAACCGGAGAGGTCCATACGTGCTCATCATACTCCTCTTCCTCCAGATGTACACCGTCCTTTTCTCCCTCTTCATGCTCGTGGTGATGTCCTGTCACCTGCATGCCCTCCACGGTTTCTTCCTCCAGCGGATCCACCCAGTCCAGCAGACTGCAGGCCGTCACCTGCGCATCGTTCCCGTCCAGAACCTCTTCCACCCAGACATCGGATTCACCTCCCGCATATAAAAACAAATCACTCTTCGTAATCCGGATGATGTCCGCCGGGGAGGGCTCATAGGAATGAGCCTCCATGCCCGGTTTTAATAACTGGGTTACTTCCACGTATTCTCCGCCGATCTGCCGTGCAAAATCAAAGGGAGGAAAAATGGTGGTGACCACCTGTATCTTTTCCCTCCCGTCCGGTGCCGGCTCCGCCTCCTTCCGCACAGCCGAACAGCCGGTCAGAAACAGGCCGGCTGTGAACACGATCATAAGCATTCCCTGCAGCAATTTTCTCAATCTTCGTCTCTCCCGTCTTTCTGCGACTCCCCGGAAGCATTTTTTCCGGAAAACCCTTTCCGGTACTGCGCAGCCGCCTTTTTCAGTTCATCCAGCGTATCCTGGAACCGCTTCGACGTCATGGTAGGGTTCGTCCTTAACAGCCTGCGCCGGTTAATTCCCCTCATGAAAGTCTCGATCTTCTCTTCTCCCACTCGCCTGCTTCCAATAAAGCGCTCCCACAGCTCCATCACCTCTCCGCGCTTTTCCTTCAGAAGGTCAGATGTGGGCAGAACTCTTTTCAGCGCATCAAACCGCTCCTCCATGCCGGAAAGAAGCTCTTCCATGCCGGAAAACAACTCCTCACGCCTCCGGACGCCACGCTGTACAAGGGCCTCTTTTCTGTTATCCCATTCATCTCCCGCAACTGCAATGAGTACATCCAGCCGTTTCTGCATGCGCTCCAGTTCCTTTTTTGCCTGCTCGGTCCGCACCAGAATATCCCGCAGATCCATTGCTGCCTGGAAGGAAAAGGCGAAGTCCACGGAAAACCAGACCAGCACCACCGTCACAAGAGCTGTCAGAGCCGCAGGCGGAATCAGAAACGCCAGCCGTTCCACAGCCGGATGCAGAAAGCGCGTCATCAGCACCGTAAGCGCTCCCCAGCAGAGAGAGGAACTCAAGCAGATCTGCCCCTGAAAATTGAACCTCTTATGGGAATAATCCCAGTAACGTACCTTGAAAAGAGCCTCCATCACCACGCCCGTCACATATTCCAGCGCCGTAGCACCGATACATCCGGCGAAGAAAACCAGAACCAGGTTATCGCGTACCGGAGCGGACACAAGAAGCATCATGATCGCCCCGGAACCATACAGCGGCAGAAAAGGCCCGCGGATAAAGCCCCGGTTCACAAATTTTCTCTTACAGATGGAAACGTATGTGGATTCAAAGCACCAGCCGAAGAAGCAGTAAAAGAAGAAAAAGAAAAGCCACTGAACAGCCGTATAATGATACATTCCCTCACCATTTTCCTTTCCGAGCTCCGCAGACCGTCAACGATAGATTCCCACCGTCACGCCCAGCCTTCCCTTTTTCGTTTCCGCCCCTTCCTCCAGGAAAACAAAGCGGCCAAAGCCCCGGACACTCACCCGGTCCTGCTCCTTTAAGGTGAGGCTGTTATTTTCACACAGTCTGCCGTTGACATAGATCTTTCCTGTCCGGAACAGGTCCAGGCTGCGGCTTCTTGACAGATTGAACACCTTCGCTGCCACCGCATCCGCCCGGTTTGCGCTCACCACCAGCCGGACGGCCTCCGGCTGCTTCGCCGCAGGCCACCCGGCGGCCCCGTCATTTTTGTCAATCTGCTCACACCGCACGGAGGTATGGCGCACCCGGTCCAGATTTTCACAGATAAAAGGGGCAATGGTTTCCGTGCAGAAAATCCATGCCTGCTTTCCCTCCAGAAAAATATCGCCCACTGTGCTCCGGTCGATTCCCAGATGCATCAGAGCTCCCAGAAAGTCCCTGTGGGAAAAATCCTCTGAAAATTTCTCTGAAAGAGGGCTGATCCGCAGGGCAGCGATGGGAAAATCCTCCTCATACCCCAGCTCTTCGGCAGAACCGAAGCGGGCCATCCGCCTCTCGCAGTCCTCATTTCCGCCCCACAGAGAGAAGGGACAGAAGGCGTTTTTCCCCATCGCCTCCTGAAGCGCGTTCTGCTCTGCCAGGGACAAAAAACCGGTAAATGCAAACACGTTCTGTCTGTAGGATTTTTCCGCCAGATCCAGAAATCTTTTTTTCAGCTGTTCCAGTTCCTTCTGTGTTTCCGCCGCCATTCCTTCCTCCCTGACAAAAACCGGGTTTTGGGTCTATACGAAACTGATCACCTGATCCTTCGGTGCCTTCGTCTTCACCACACTGCTGGCGTGCAGCACGGGACCTTCTCCGCCGTACTCCGCCCAGTATTCCTTTTCCACACGGGCCGTCACCTTCACCCAGTCCTGCTCCTTCAGATCCTCCGCGCCCTTATAGACGCAGACATATCCCAGAAACGCCATGTCCTCCGCACAGCAGGTCATCGCCATCCGCCCCGGAATAAAATGATCCTTCGGATAACCGTCCGGCTTCATAACCATGGCAGTGAACTGAATATTTTTCCCCACATACCGATCCAGGCTGTCCAGGGAATCGATATACCAGATACCGTAGCCCATGTCGTCCAGGACGATGGGATCGCTGTTCAGGTCAAACGGCAGATCCTCTTCAAACATCTGATTGATCTCACCGTTCTGGTCCTCAAAGATGATCTCACCCTGCGGGTTTACCGCCTTCACATTCCTGCGGTAGCCCGCCAGCGTCTGCTCATCCAGTCCGTCACACCGGTTGAAAATGATCATCTCGGACTTGCGGAGCATCTCGGCAAGAAGAGATTTCATGTTCGTAAAATAAGTGGCAAATGTGGAAGCGTCGATCGTGGTGATCTGCTGTTCCACCCTCCAGTGCCAGGGCAGCTTCATGTTTTTGAAATTCCACATACCGTTGTATTCAATGATGATCCGCTCCGGCTTGTACTTCTTTTCAAATTCCAGCAGATGTTCCGGCGTGAAGTCCGCCTCATTCTCCACCGGCTCCAGCACGGAATTGCTTCTTTTCAAAAGGGCAGGCGAATACTCATTCTCGCCGTCCTCACACAGGATGATCAGCGTCTTTCCCTTGATCTGAAAATAGGGCTGATCCAGCGTATAAGTGATAAATTCCGTCTTTCCGCTCTCCAGAAAGCCATTGATGATATATACCGGTTTCATTTTTTCCTCCATATCGGCTCATTGCCATATAAAGTGGACATTCGCATTCCGCTTTGCTCCATGCTCATGAACGCAGGCCGCTGTGCGACTGCGTTCAAATCAGGCCGTAAACAGCTCTTTGAGAGCATCCTCCTTCAGTTTGGAGCCGATCACACAGAATTTTCCGGTCACGTCCGGCTTTCCTTCCCGCACGTTGCTCTCTTCCGGAACATAATCAAAGTAAACCCAGGTACCGTCTCCAGCGGGTACCATTCCCTTTGCCCGAAGTACGAAGCCATATTTTTCCTCGTCCTCCAGCGCCTTCAGAATGCTCTCCACCTTTTCTCTGGAATAGGATGCGGGCGTCTCCATTCCCCAGCTCGTGAACACCTCATCCGCATGATGATGGCCATGATGATGGTCGTGGCCATGCCCGTGATCGTGACCACAGCAGCATTCTTCTCCATCATGATGGTGCTCATGATGATGGTCATGATCATGATGGCCGCAGCCGCAGGAAGTTTCCTCATGATCGTGGTCGTGATCATGCCCGTGATCGTGACAATGCTCATGATCATGCTCCTCTTCCCTGTGAGCCAGCACCTCCTTCATCAGCTCCTTCTCCAGATCGGAACCGTCCTCAATGGTCTTCAGGATTTCCTTTCCGTCCAGCTGGGCAAGGGGCGTGGTGATCAGCGCGGCCCTGCTGTTGTGCTCCCGGATCAGATCCACGGCCTGCTGCACCTTCTCCGGGCTGGCAACGTCCGTTCTGCTCAGGATTATCGTTCCCGCATGCTCGATCTGGTTAATAAAAAACTCTCCGAAATTCTTAATGTACATCTTGCACTTGGAAGCATCCACAACCGCAACGGCACTGTTTAAGGTGATCTCCTCTCCCATATCGACATCTTCCACTGCCTTCATCACATCTGAAAGCTTGCCCACGCCGGAGGGCTCGATCAGGATACGGTCCGGATGGTAGGTCTCCATCACTTCCTTCAGAGATGTTCCAAAATCTCCTACCAGAGAGCAGCAGATACAGCCGGAGTTCATTTCCTTGATCTCGATTCCGGACTCCTTCAGAAATCCGCCGTCAATACCGATCTCCCCGAATTCGTTTTCAATCAGAACCACCTGGCTTCCGGCCAGAGCCTCCTTTAACAGCTTCTGAATCAGCGTGGTTTTTCCCGCTCCGAGAAAACCTGATACAATATCAATTTTTGTCATTTTCTTTTTCCTTTCTGCCGCCGGCAGGCGGCTCTCAATTTCCGGGAGAAAACCTCAGGTTTTCTCCTCCTTTCTGCACGGACTTCCGGTTCGTGCGCCGCCTGAACGGCGGCTCTATACAAAGACACAAACGTCTGTTTTTGGCGCTCTTCTTATTTTGCCGCGTTTTCCCGTTCTTGTCAACTGCCGGGAAGGGTTCGTCCTGATTCAAATTCTCAAATCAATGCAGCTTATTTATCCATAGTCTTCCGTCTCACGAATTGAGCCGTAAATTTCTGCTCCGGCCTGATTCACCTGCTCCATGGAAAGAACGGCTGTCTGTCCCTGCGCTCCGCCCAGAACCAGTCCGATGAAGCTACCGCAGCCGTCAAAAACACCGGCTCCGGAAGCGCCCTCCTGAGCGCCGCTGGAAAGAATCATCACGTTGCTGCCGAATTCCTCCCGGTACCAGGCCTTTTCCTGAAGAGAAGCATCCAGAATCAGGTCTGCACATCCATCCGGTGTTGATGCCACCACAAAAAGAGGGCTGTAGGCGTCCATAGTATCGAATCTACGCTGATGCAGGCCGACCAGAGCAGGCATTTCCGCATCGTCATCTCTGTCTGTCCCCGCAGGAGTCCCCGGCCATTCTGCCTCCACAAATCCCACATCCAGCGAAGAACTGATGCCGATGGTCCTTCCTGTCATTTCCATTCCATCATAAAAAACAATGCGCAGAACCTCTCCCTTTCTCAGAAGATGTCCTGCGGTCGCTATGATCAGGCGGCCGTCTCTCTGGTCCCAAACGACACCGCTTCCATAATACTCTGCGTCTTCCCCTGCAACGTCCAGACGGACACAGCAGCGGACTGTCATCCGTTTTGCCTCCTGAAGCTGCTCTCCGTCCAGCACCTCCAGCACGGGAAAGCTCTGCGTCTGCTTCCGGGAGAACCGCTCCTGACTCTGGCCGGGATTTTCTGAATCATTTTCTGTCAGTCCGCCTTGCACTTCCACACTCTGATTCGGAAGCTGCCGGCCGCAGCCCGCTGCAAAAAGCATAAAAAAGGCCGCTGCGGCGCCCGCCAGCAGCCATCCTTTCTTTCTTCCGGCCAGGGGATGCACGATATGCGGCATGTTCTGTTTCTGCCTCATTCCATTTCTCCAAAAAAGAAAATGAGCAGGACTGTAAGCCGGGTTATGTCGTGAATAATCATCTATCCAGGACTGCCGTTGCCGGCAGCCTCAAGCGACCTACCTGAAAGCAGGCCGGGCAAGCCTGTCGCTTTCTGTCTGGTCTTGCTTCGGATGGGGTTTACATGTGCCCCGCCTGTTGCCAGACGGGCGGTAGTCTCTTACTCTGCCTTTCCACCCTTACCAGGCCCGAAGGCCCTTTCCGGAAATGCTCCGTTTTCGAAGCATTCCGGGGCGGTTTATTTCTGTTGCACTGGCCTTGGAGTCGCCTCCACCGGACGTTATCCGGCATCCTGCCCTGTGAAGCCCGGACTTTCCTCACCTGCCGCCCTTCCAAAAGAAGGACGGACAGCCGCGATTATTCATCCTACTCATTTTCTGTCATCTAATATACCTTTTTATACCGCCTTTGGCAAGCCTTTTATATCAGACACTGACCTGAACCAATGCCAGGCGCTGCCGGTCACGCAGTGACATGGAACTGTCAAACACTCTACACGCGAAAACAGCTTCCGCCCACAAATTCCCTGACAATGGAATTCTGCGGGATATTCTCGCTGCTGACGCCCAGGAAATATTCCAGAAATTTCAGCAGCCGCTTTGCCTCAAAAAATTCCGGAGAATCTCTTTCTACGCTGTAAAGCAGCGGCTCCGCATACTGCTTGAGCACGGAGAGTTCATAAAGCAGAGCGGAATTAAACATGGCATCGGCGCTTTCCTGAAAGGGGAAAATATTTTCTTCTTCTCCTCTTCTGACGGAATTCCACATACGCAGCGTATGCGTCGCGCTCGCGCCGCGCGTTCTGGCGTCCCGCACCAGACGGCGGATCAGCCTTCCGTCCGTCGTGGCAATCCGGTTATGGTCATCCACGTTCAGGCTGGTCAGAGCGCTGATATAGATCTTATATTTACTCTCCAGCGGCAGGGAATGAGACAGTTTGTCATTGAGTCCGTGGATTCCCTCGATCACCAGGATATCGTCCTTTCCCAGCTGAAGGAAATCTCCCTTATACTCCCGCAGTCCGGTTTTGAAATTGAAACGGGGCATTTCCACCCGCTTTCCGGCAAGCAGATCGCACATGTCCTCGTTGAACTTTTCCACATCAATGGCTTCCAGACACTCGAAATTATAATTTCCGTCCTCATCCAGCGGCGTTTTTTCCCGGTCCACGAAGTAATCATCCACCGCGATCGGGTGCGGGGTCAGCCCATGGGTCTTGAGCTGAATAGAAAGCCTGTGCGAAAAGGTGGTCTTTCCCGAGGAAGAAGGACCTGCGATCATGACAAACTTCACGTTGCCCCTGTGGGCGATGTCGCTGGCAATCTCTCCGATCCGCCGCTCCTGCAGGGCCTCCTGAACCAGAATCATCTCTGCGAGATTCCCTTCGCAGATCTTGTCATTCAGATCGGCCACTGTTTCAATTCCCATCTCCGATCCCCAGTCATTAGAACGCTTCAGCACGTGGAACAGTTTTTCCTTCGGTTCAAATTCAGGTACCCGTTCCGGCTCTTTCCTGCCGGGCAGCATGAGCATCATACCGTTTCGATAGGGGATCAGGTCAAAATCCTGCAAATAACCGGTGGAAGGCACCATATAACCGTAATTGTAGTCATAGTAACCGTCCAGACAGTACACATTAATGTAAGATCCCCTTCTGTAGCGGAACAGGCGCACCTTATCGTCCATTCCCTGGGAATCAAACAGCTCGATTGCCTCTTCCGTGGGATAGGCATGCTTCATGATGGGGAGATCGTCCCTGACCAGCTCCTGCATTCTGGTCTTTACCTGTTCTACAAAGGAAGGATCGATCCGGCCCTCTCCATCCTGGCTTCCGGTAACCACTCTTTCTGCCAGCTTTCCCTTGGGCAGACAGAAATATCCCCGACCGATGGAATATTCCACGGAGGCCTTTCCCTCCTGCGGAGAACCGGCCACATCGCTGATTGCCTTCAGCATGAGCATACAGGCGCTTCTCACACAGGTATCGTGGCCGATCCGGTCCGCTGTGGTCTGGAAGGTCACGGTCACATCCTTCGCCACATTTTTATACAGTTCCCTGATCTTGTTGTTTGCCACAGCAAGCACGATTCTGTGGTCATATTCCTTCTGATGTTCCCCGGCGAGCTGCTCATATGTCACGGGAGACCGGTACTCTCTGCAAATGCCGTTCACTGTCACCTTCACCATTTCGTCCCAACTCCTTTACGATTCGCCTGTCACCCCTGCCTCGTTTTTTTTCACGGAAAAGGGAAGCATGAACCTCCGGCCGGACCACGACGGAATTATCAGCTACGGGTCCGCATCCATGCGGCAAGCCTTTCTTCAAGAAGAGCTTCCCTTTCCAGCTGCATCAGCCTTTCCCGGCTTCTTACCGGTATCGAATCCATACCGCCTTTTTCCAGACTTTCTTCCTGCGTTCCGGCAGGCATTCCGTCAGAGGCACCTGCTCCTTTCGCCCCGCGCGCACCCGCATGAATTCCCACTCCTGCCAGAATTGCCGCCCGGGCAGCGTGTTTTTTCTGAAGGCTGTCCTCCAGATATTCCAGAAGCACCGGATGACAGTCTGCGATCAGAGGATAACCGTAACGCTCACCCGCTTCCCGCCAGACCTCCTCTGACAGAGAAAGCCCCTGCGGCACCGCGGGGATATCCACAGCATCCGCCATGGATGAACCATCCTCTCCGCCGCCCGCCATACACACGTTCCGGGCAAGGATTGCGGTATAGAATTTACCGTCTTCCTTCACCATATCCTCCGCCTCGATCCGGTATCCCAGCCGGTTCAGCGTCCGGCGGACCAGCTGAAGCTCCGACTGCGGCTGCACGATAACAGTCCGCATCCGGAAAAGCTTCTGCGCCCCGTTCTCCAGAATGCGCGCCGCGAGCCTCCCGCCGATCCCTGCCATAAGCAGGGTATCCGCTTCCGGCCTGCTTTTACGGAGCACCTCTCCACAGAGCGTTTCTCCACGGAGTTCCTCTCCGCGGAATACCTCTCCATGGAGTGTCTCTCCGTCCGCGCCCGTTTCTTCCACCCATTTCATGGCGGAAAGTCCGTCGGAAAGCCGCGTTTCTATGTAGGCGGACAGCCCTGCTTCCCGAATATGCTCCTTTGCACGGGCCAGAGGTCCTTCATTTACATCCATTGCGAGCACCCGAGGACAGATTCCGTTCTGTACCAGATATATGGCAGTATAGCCGTGATCACAGCCCACATCGGCCACGATGCTTCCCCGGTCTACCATGGACGCGGTCATAAAAAGCCTTTTCGACAGCTCCATTACTTTCGTTCCTTCCCCGCGCTTAATCCAGATAGTCCTTCAGCTTGCGGCTGCGGCTGGGGTGGCGCAGCTTACGCAGCGCCTTCGCCTCGATCTGACGAATACGTTCACGGGTCACGTTAAATTCCTTACCCACTTCCTCCAGGGTTCTTGCCCGGCCGTCATCCAGGCCGAAACGCAGACGCAGCACCTTCTGTTCTCTCTCCGTCAGCGTTCCAAGCACCTCGTTGAGCTGTTCCTTCAGGAGGGAAAACGCAGCCGCATCCGCGGGAACTGGCACATTGTCATCCTGAATGAAGTCTCCCAGATGGCTGTCCTCCTCCTCGCCGATAGGCGTCTCCAGAGAAACCGGCTCCTGGGAAATCTTCAGGATCTCACGCACACGCTCCACGGGCATGTTCATCTCCTCCGCGATCTCCTCCGGAGTAGGTTCCCGTCCCAGCTCCTGCAGCAGCTGTCTGCTCACACGGATCAGTTTGTTGATGGTTTCCACCATGTGAACGGGAATCCGGATCGTTCTGGCCTGATCCGCAATAGCTCTGGTGATGGCCTGGCGGATCCACCAGGTAGCATAGGTGGAAAACTTGTAGCCCTTGCGATAATCAAACTTTTCCACCGCCTTGATCAGACCCAGATTTCCCTCTTGGATCAGATCCAGAAACAGCATGCCGCGGCCGACATAACGCTTGGCGATGCTGACCACCAGGCGCAGGTTGGCCTCCGCCAGACGCTTCTTTGCATCCTCATCCCCATTCTCCATGCGCTGCGCCAGCTCGATCTCCTCCTCTGCGGACAGAAGCGGTACCTTTCCGATTTCCTTCAGGTACATGCGCACCGGGTCCTCAATGCTGACGCCGTCCGGAACGGACAGGTCGATATTTTCCATATCCACCTCATCCTCATCGGACAGAAGAAGCTCCTCATCCGGAATGTCATCATCGTCGCCGGTAATGCGCAGCACATCCACACCGCTCTGCTCCAAAAGCTCCAGCAGCCTGTCAAACTGCTCCTCATTGAGCTGCATATCCGCAAAGTAGTCGTTTACCTCCTGATACTCCAGGATATTCTTCTTTTTTCTTGCAACTGTAATCAGTCCACGGACCCGCTCCAGAAACTTCGCCTCTGCCGCCGCCCGTTCCTCGGGAGTCATCTCGGAAACAGGTGTCGTTTTCTTTCCTTCTTCTGCTTTTTCCTGTGTCTTTTTACCCATCTTTACGTCCATCCTTCCTGCGCATGTTACTATTGTTATCCTTAATCAAGGGAAATATGCGTTTTGCTAAGTTCTTCCAGTGCCTTTTTCCCCGCAATCACGCGGTTCAGCGCCTCTATGTCGCTTCCGAGACGCCCGCTGTTATACTCATAGCTGATTCTTTTGACAGAAACCAGAATATCATGCAGGGCTTTCTCCTTTTCCTTCTTCGTCTCCGGTTCCACCAGGCTGGTGTTGAAAATGGCGGCCACCTCTCTCTGCTCCTCTTCCTCCGGGAACATGCTGACGATGGCAGCGGCATTCACCGTGCCCTGTGCCAGATCTTCAAACAGCCTGTCCGCCACTTTCCGGTACAGCTCCTCCGTAAAATCCTCCGGTGAAAGAAATGCGGAAATCTTCGGATATATCTGCGGCTCCCCCGCCAGCCAGGTCAGAAGCACCCTCTGCGTCTTCTTCACATTATCCTCCGGCGTGGTCTTCTTCTGGATTCCAGACTTCGGCCGTTCCACCGGCCGGGCATAGCCGGTGCTCGCCGCAGTGGATGCAACCAGCTTCCGAAGGCTCTCAAAGCCGATATGATATTTCTCCGCCACAGCCTCCAGGTAATTCTCCCGCTCCACCTCTTCCGGAAACTCACAGAGCTTCTTTGCCACGGCCCGGTGGAACTCCGTCTTCTTCTCCGGATCGTTCAGATCGTACTCCCGCTGCAGCATGCGGATTTCAAACAGGAAGCTGTTTTCCGCGTTGTCGATCCTCTCCTGAAAGGCCTCCGCCCCCAGATTCTTGATAAATTCATCCGGATCCTTGTAGGGCTCCAGGTTGATTACCCGTCCGGTAAGTCCTGCCTCCTTCAGAATTCCGATGGCCCGAAGCGCCGCTTTTACTCCGGCACCGTCACTGTCATAGGACAGGAGCACTTCCTTCGTATACCGCTTCAGAAGCCCGGCCTGTCCCAGGGTGAAGGCGGTCCCCAGAGACGCCACCGCCTGATTGAAGCCCGCCTGATGCATGGCGATCACATCCATGTAGCCCTCACAGAGGATGATGTTTCCCTTCCGCGAGGATCTGGCAAAATTCAGCCCGTACAGGTTCCTGCTTTTATCGAAAATGGGCGTTTCCGGGGAGTTCAGGTATTTCGGCTTCCCGTCGCCCATCGCCCGGCCG
>ERZ780162.859-NODE-859-length-22710-cov-8.884132_pt1 | contig 22710 bp, 16 predicted proteins | sample MGYA00511474_ERZ780162 | MGnify/ENA primary metagenome ERZ780162 (study PRJEB29588, sample SAMEA2143633) | human gut metagenome | biome: human gut; feature: human-associated habitat; material: faeces | place: Denmark | collected 2008/2010 ...
GTACCGGCGGATCCTCAGGTTGAGGGGTGTAATCCGGCAGCTTATTGATGAGGTTGATGTGCTTGCGGTACATCTCGATCAGTGAGCGCTTGAAGCTGTCCGCCTCGCTCTTCAGTGTGACGATCTCCTGCTTGGCCAGCTCCACATCATCGCGGGAGCGCTGCTCGCGGTCCTCGGCCTTGATGTTGGCGGTGCGTATGATCTCGGCGGCCTTCTGCTTGGCCTCGCGGATGACATTTTCCCCTAAGCGCTGGGCGTTGATCATCGTCGTGCGCAGGGTGTCTTCCTCGGCACGGTACTGGTCAATGCGCTGGGCCAGCACAACGAGCTTTTTTTGCAGGTCATCATTCTGGGCAGCCAGGTCGTCCATGGCCTGGGCCACCTCTTTCAGATATGCGTCCACATCTTCGCGGCGATAACCTTGGAACGCTTTGTCAAACGTTACGCGGCGGACATCCTCAGAAGAGATCATGACTTTCCTCCTATGCAGGGACGGTGCCCTGTTATTCCCGGCCCGCAGACGGCGGGCAGATCATGCGCTCAGTATTGGTAAAAGGATATGAACAGGCGGTCCTTGCGGCTTTTTCCGCCGATGGCCGCCAGCTTGAAGCGCCCCACGCCCCGCACCGTGAAGATATCCTCGGCGTAGGCGGTCTCGTGGGCAGCTTTCAGCGGCAGGTGGTTGATCTCCACACGGCCCGCAGCTATATATTCTGCCGCGCGGGTGCGGGAGGTATGCATCATCACGGCCAGCACAGCATCCGCACGCAGGGACGGCACGGTAGCCTCCTGCAAGGCGCGTTCCCTGCTTCGCAGCAGATGGGCGGGCAGCGCGTCAACGCATTCGGTGTGCACGGTGCAGTGCCCGGCGCTGGTCAGTTCGGCGTTGATGAACGCCTGCTTGTCCGCCAGGACGACGGCGTAAAACGTGTTGCCCCGTTCGGGGTCTGCCAAAAGATCTCCCACACAGGTGCGCTCCAGTCCCAGCCCTAAGATAGAGCCAAGATAATCACGGTGGGTCGGTGCTTTATCTCCGTAGGCGGTAAATTGCAGATAGGCCAGCGGTTCCTCCTGCCAGGCGTCGGGCGGCTCAATGCAGAGCACCTTGCGCTCGGCACCTTCAAACCCACCCCAAAAGCGGATACAGTCACAGCCCGCCTTGTTGCAGGCAGCCTGCGCCAGGCTCTGCTCCCGGTCGGAGAGAAAGCCTGTATACCGCGGGATGCCGCGGCTTTGGGCCACGCGGCACAGTTCCTCCACACGGCGCATCAGGCGGCGTTCATCGTCGCTCTGCGGCGGCACAAAGCCGCGCTTGGCAGGCGTGTCCTGGGTATCAGAAAAATACGCCATTGTTCTCCAGCTCGTCGATCAGATCCCCCATGATATCAACGTTGTACGGCGTGATAATGAAGGTGCTGGTGGCAACGCGCTTGATCTGGCCGTTGTTGGCGTAAGCCACGCCGGACAGGAAATCGATCAGGCGGCGGGAAACTTCCTTGCCGGTGGATTCCAGGTTCAGCACAACGGTACGCTTGGCGTTGAGCTGATCGGCGATAGTGGAGGCATCCTCAAACCGTTCGGGCTTGACCAGCACAACTTGCAGCTGGGTCGTGGCGTTGATGTTCACGACCTTATTACTGTGCTGTTTGACCTCCTGCTGGGTATATTCCTGCGCACCGCCTTGGCCGCCGGGGAAAACATCATCTTCGGTATCATCTACATAAGAATCAGCGTCGGGGTCGATACCGAGCTTGCTTTTCAAACTGTCAAACATGGACATGGTCGTAAAACTCCTTTGAGATAAGTATGCGCTGTTCACGTCAGCGCGCTATTACAGCGATATACATTAAATATTATCTTCTTTTTAGGCTGTCTTGTCAATACAAAAGGCCGTATTTCCGTTATAATAGTTTGCCGTCCTGCAAATTTGTACCCTGCACGATGATCTCATCGTAGAGCCGCACTTCGTTGTCGGTGCCGATCTTGCCGTTTTCCGGGATGAGGATGTAGCTGTCGTTCTCATACAGCGTCGTGATTTTCAAAAATCTTTGCAGGTTGCCGTACTTGACATAGACGCCGCGCTGGCCGTCCACGATGTGCAGGGCCTCCTTGTCGATGCGGATGCCCTCGTAGGTTTTCAGGTCGATCTGCGCGGTCTCCTGACCAAAGCTCAGCACCTCGGCGTTGATGGTCTGGCACTGCAGCACGATTTTGGCGATGCCGTTGTCTTTGTCCGGCGCCACCTCTTCCACCGTGGCAGAAAGCGGGGTGTTCTGCTTGCCGGGCACGCTGATTTTGACGCTGGAAATATTGTCGAACCGCGCGGCGGTATCCAGGTCGCAGACGGCATAAAATTTCCAGGAAAAGCCGGTGGTGATCTGCCCGGCGCGGTCGGTGGCGGCCGCCGGGAAGCCGTCCGCCAGCATCTTTTGCAGAGTGGCCGGGTCAGCGTCGTCCAGTGCCTGGCGATCCGCCGCGATGGCGGGCGACGCCGCTGTGCTGCTGAAGTAGCCGTTCGTCGTGGCCGTGATAGTCTGCAAAGCGTCGAGCTGCGCTTTGATGCTGTCATATTCAACCTGTAAAGCCGCGATGGTATCTGCAAAGCCCGCCGTCTGGCCGGTGCTGACCTGCAGACGGTTCTGCGCCAGCAGGAAGGTATCCTCGGCGTCGGTAATGCCGCTGTACTGAGCCGTGTTGATCTTATCCAGCAGGTTGTACAGCGCCTGTTTTGTCTGGTTCGTCAGCACCGACAGGTCGCTGCCGGTGGAGTTCTGGGACTTTGTCAGCAGCGTGATGGTGCGCTCGAGCCGGTCAAGCCGCTCGCGCTGCAATCCCTGGGAATCATCGGTGTACACTTCGGCCACGATGGTTCCGTTTGTGACGCGCTCACCGTCCTGGACAAGGTAGCCAAGGTCGCCGCTGCCTGCCACATCCACCGAGTCAAACGCCACAACGCCGTCGAGGGTAATGCTCTCGGCCAACGTGTACTTGATGGCAGTCTCTGTTTTGTAGGAGCGGTGAAAAATAACGAAACACTGTACAATAATGTAGACAGAAACCAGTGCCAGTGCCAGCAGCCCGACCACATGAAAAATTCTCTTTGCCGCTGTGCGGTTCGGCTGTTTTTCCACTGCACACTCCCCTTTCTGTCAGTTTTGCAAAAATTCACGCACCAGCGAACAGGCGCGGTCGATGACGTTTTCTTCATCAATATAAAGCCAGACCGCGTCGTTCTGGCGGCGGAACCAGGTCAGCTGCCGCTTGGCGTAGTTGCGGGTGGCCTGCTTGAGTTTTTCGGTGCATTCCTCCAAGGGCGCCGTGCCTTCAAAATACGGAAAGAACTCCTTGTAGCCGATGGCCTGGGCCGCCGTGCGGTAGCTCTCGCGATGGTCATAGACCTGTTTTGCCTCGTCCAACACGCCGTTTTTCACCATTAAGTCCACCCTGCGGCCGATGCGGTCATAGAGCGCCGCGCGGTCGCGGCAGGTCAGGCAAAGGCAGAGCGAACGGTACGGTGGCTCGGCAGCCCGGGCGCTGATGCGCTCCGCACTCATTTTGCGGCCTGTGGCTTCGTACAATTCCAGCGCACGGATGACGCGGGGCAGGTTGTTTGGGTGGACCTGCGCGGCGTAATCGGGATCAATGCTTTGCAGTTGGGCGTACAGCGCTGCGCCGCCCACGGCGTCGGCCCGGGCTTGCAGGCGGGCGCGGATAGCCGGGTCGATTTTTTCCGGGGCAAAGTTCATGCCGTTCAAAAGGCTGGTGATATAAAGTCCTGTGCCCCCCACAACGACGGGCAGCTTGCCGCGTGCCGTGAGTTTCCGAATCAACGGATCGGCGGCGGCGGTGAAATCTGCCACGCTGTACGGCATTTCCGGCCCTAAAAAGTCCAGCAGGTAGTGTGGTATCCCCTGCCGCTCTTCTGCGCTAGGTTTTGCCGTTCCTACGTCAAGATTTTTATAAATCTGCATAGAGTCCGCGTTGATGATCTCACCGTCGAACGCCTTTGCCAGCGCGACGGAAAGCGTGGTCTTGCCGCTGGCCGTGGGGCCGCCGACCGCGACAACGCGGGGTTTAGACAAGTCGGCCAAACTGCTTTTCCAGCTCCTTCCGGGTGATTTTCAGCACGCAGGGCCGCCCATGGGGGCAGAACGGCGGAACCGTGCCATCCATGATGTGCTGGGCCAGCGCCAGCATTTCGGCAGCGTTCGTGTGGTCGCCCGCCTTGATGGCGGCGCGGCAGGCGATGGAATGCAACACCCACTCGGTCTTTTCCCGCAAAGCGTCGCGGCCGCCGTCGATCAGCTTCGCCGCGACTTCCACGATCATATCCTCCACGTCGTCCACCGGCACATCGGCGGGCACAGCGCGGACAACGACGGTGGAACCGCCGAAATCCTCCGCCTCGATGCCCGCGTCGGTCAACAGGTCGATATTCTGCAAAACCGCCTGCTTTTCGGCGGCGGTCAGATTGACCTGCACCGGCACCAACAGCATCTGGGACGGCACGTTGCCGTAATCCTTCGCCAGCTGCTCAAACAAAATGCGCTCGTGGGCAGCGTGCTTGTCGATGAGGCACAACTCACCGCCGCGCTCGGTAATAATGTAAGTCTTGAACACCTCGCCCACCAGGCGCAGCGGTTCGCTTGCGGGCGGCGGGGTCAGCGTCGTCTGCTCGGGTCGGGTGTTGACCATATCAGGCAGGGCGCTCAGTGCGTGGGGGTCGTTCTGGACGTAATCGTTTTCCGGTTCGGGCTGCGCAGGTGCGACGGCGGCGCTCTCGTCCGGCTCATCGGGCAGGATATCCAGCACAGCGTCGTCGGTGTTCACCGGCGGCATCGGCTGGGGCGTCGGCAGCGTCACCGGCTCCATGGGCGTGACCGGGGTCACAGCGGCGGGCGTCAGCGGCTTCGGCGCGGAGCCTGCATTGTAGGCGGGCTTCGGGGATTGTGCTTCCAATACACCGGGCAGCGGCCTTGCGGGCACCGGGGCCGTCAGGCCGTTCAGTGCGCGGTACTCGGCGGAGGAAAGCGTCGTAAAGCCGCCCTTTTTGGGCATCGTCACGGCGGGCTTGGCCGCGGGCTTCGGGGACTCGGCAGGCTTCATTTCGGTCTGCTCAGCTTTAGGGGCGGTGTGGCCCATCTCAAAGCGGCATTCCCCGCTGCCCGGCGTTGCCAGTGCGGCACGCACTGCGCGGTAAACGGCGTCAAACACATCGCTCTCCCGTGCAAAACGTATCTCTGTCTTGGCCGGGTGGACGTTGACATCCACCATGTCCGGCGGCAGTTCCAACATGAGCACTGCGCCCGGGAACTTGCCCTGCATCATCGTACCCTTGTAGGCATTTTCCAGCGCTGCCATCATCGTGCGGTTTTTGACATAGCGGCCATTCACGAAGAAATGCTGCGCCCCGCGGCTGGCACGGCAGGCACGCGGCGGCGTGACCAAGCCGGTGACGTGGTACAGCTCGCTGCCGCCGTCCACCGGCAGCAGGTCGCGGGCAAACTCGCGGCCTAAGACCGCGTAGACAGCACTGCGCAGGTCGCCGTCGCCGGGGGTGACATACTGCTGCTTGCCGTCGCGCAGAAAGCGGAAGCTGATCTCCGGGTGGGACAGCGCCGCGTGCAGCACCGTCTCGGCCACGAAGGTGCCCTCGCTGGCGTCCTTCTTCAGAAATTTCATACGGGCGGGGGTGTTGTAAAACAGGTCGTTGACCGTGATGGTCGTGCCCACCGGGCGAGCACCCGGCTCCATACCCTGGGGCTCGCCGCCCTCGATGCGGTAGCAGCAGGCATACTCGTCGGCTTCGGTCTTGGTCAGCACCTCGACCTTGGCAACGCTGGCAATCGACGCCAGCGCCTCGCCGCGGAAGCCCAGGGTGTGGATGTGCCCGAGGTCGTCCGCCGTAGCAATCTTGCTGGTAGCATGGCGGATAAACGCCTTATCGATATATTCTGCCTCGATACCCGAGCCATTGTCCACGATTTGCAGCTGCTGGATGCCGCCGCGCGTTGCAGACAGCGTGATCTGCGTTGCACCCGCGTCGATAGCATTTTCCAAAAGTTCCTTTGCCACGGAGGCCGGCCGCTCTACGACCTCGCCTGCCGCGATCAATTCAGCGGTATGCTTGTCCAGCACACGAATTTCCGCCATGGGTCTCACCTGCCTTTAGTCTTTGTCCAGGGTATTTTTCAGTTCGTACAAAAAGTTCAGCGCTTCCAGCGGGGTCAGCGTCTCGATATCGACGGTGTGCAACTTTTCCACCACCTCGCTGGGGACGCTGGGGTTGTTGTAGGCTTCGACGGTGTCAAAGTCCAGCTGCATCGTGCTGTTGCGGCCTGGGGCGTTGGCCTCAAGCTGGCGCAGCACGGCGTGGGCGCGTTTGGTCACGCTGCCTGGCAGGCCCGCGAGTTTGGCGACCTCGATGCCGTAGCTGTCATCCGCCGGGCCTGCAACGATGCGGCGCAAAAACGTGATATCCTCACCGCGCTTTTTGACGGCGATGTTGTAGTTTTTGACGCCGTGGATATCCTGTTCCATACTGGTCAGCTCGTGGTAATGGGTAGCGAACAGCGTCTTGCAGCCGATGTTCTCACAGATAAATTCTACCACGCTGCGGGCAATACTCATGCCGTCAAACGTCGAAGTGCCCCGGCCGATCTCATCGAGAATGACCAGGCTGTCCTTCGTCGCATTTTTGAGGATCTCCGCGACCTCGGTCATTTCGACCATGAAGGTCGACTGCCCGGCAGCCAAATCGTCCGACGCGCCGACGCGGGTAAAAATCGCATCCACCACGCCGATGTGGGCGCTGGCGGCGGGTACAAAGCTGCCGATTTGCGCCATCAGGGCAATCAGCGCATTCTGGCGCATGTAAGTAGATTTACCGGCCATGTTCGGGCCGGTGATGAGCAGCATTCGGTTCTCGTCCTCGTCCAAGAGCGTGTCGTTCGGCACGAACAGGCTGCCTTTGAGCATCTGCTCAATGACCGGGTGGCGGCCCTCTTTAATCTCCATGACGCCGCTCTCATCGACGGTGGGCATGACGTAGTTGTTTTGGAGTGCGGCCTCGGCAAAGCCTGCCAGCACGTCCAGCTGCGCCACGGCGGACGCCGTGCGCTGGATGCGGACGATCTCGGCAGAAATCGACGAGAGCAAGTCAGCGAACAGCTGATGTTCGAGGACGAGCAGTCGCTCATTCGCGCCGAGGATTTTATTTTCCAGTTCTTTCAGTTCGGGCGTGATGTAGCGTTCACCCGTCGTCAGCGTCTGCTTGCGGGTAAAAGTATCGGGTACGGAGTCCGTGTAAGAGCGGCTGACCTCGATGTAATAGCCGAACACCTTGTTGAAGCCGATTTTCAGCTTCGGGATGCCGGTTTCCTCGCGGTAGCGGGCTTCAAGGTTTGAAAGATACCCCTTGCCGCCGTGCATGATGTCCCGCAGCTCGTCGACCTCGCTGTTGTAGCCCGCGCGGATGGCACCGCCGTCCTTCATATTGGCGGGTGGGTCGTCCACAAGGGCAGTTTGGATATTCTGCAAAACATCTTCCAGCAGGTCAATTTGTTCGGACAGATCGGTCAGCAGCGGTGCGCCGCAGGCGGCGGCCTGGGTCTTGACCTGGGGCAGCATAGCGCAGGTATCCCCCAGTGCCTTGACCTCGCGCGGGGTGGCCGAGCCGTACAAAATGCGGGTAGTCAGGCGTTCGATGTCAAACACATGACCGAGGGCTTCTTTCAAATCAGCGCGGGCGATGCTGGCGGAATAGAGTGCCTGCACGGCGGTAAGCCGTGCGTTGATGGCGTCGGCATCCACCAGCGGCTGCTCGATCCAGGAGCGCAGAAGGCGCTTGCCCATCGAAGTCTCGGTCTTGTCCAGCACCCACAGCAGCGTGCCGCGCTTTTCGCGGCCGCGCATCGTCTCGGTCAGTTCCAAATTGGCGCGGGTCACAGGCGACAGGCGCATATACTGTGCGTCGGCGTAGTTCTGCACGGTCTTAATGCGCTCGACGCCGTGCTTCTGCGTCTCGTGCAGATAGTTGAGCAGGGCAGTCACGGCGTAAGGCACGAGGGCGTCTTTCTCATAGCCCAGCGTCTCCCGCCAGTTCGCGCCGAACTGATCCGCCATCGTGGATTCCATGACGGTGTCCTTGAAGCAGGCATCTTCCCGCAGTTCAACAAGGGCGTTCGTGTGCTGCTTGATGTAGGTCGTCACGTCTTTGAAGTCGAGCATCGGCGGGCAAATCAGAATTTCGCTGGGCATGTAACGGCACAGCTCGGTGATGATGGCCCCGCCGATTTTTTCAGCGTTCAGCTCGGTAGCGTAGGCTTCGCCGGTGGAGATATCGGCAAAACAGACGCCCGCACGCCAGCGGCCCCGGGTGCGCTTGCAGAAAATGCTCGCTAGATAGTTGTTTTTGTCCTCGCGGAGCATACTGCTCTCGATGACTGTGCCGGGGGTGACAACGCGGATGATATCGCGCTTGACAAGGCCCTTGGCCAGGGCCGGGTCCTCGATTTGCTCACAGATGGCGACTTTGTAGCCTTTGGCCACCAGGCGTGCCATGTAGGTTTCGTAGGAGTGGAACGGCACGCCGCACATGGGGGCGCGTTCTTCCCTGCCGCAGTTTTTGCCGGTCAGCGTCAGTTCCAGTTCGCGGGAGGCCGTCAACGCGTCGTCGTAGAACATCTCGTAAAAATCACCGACGCGGTAGAACAATATCTCGTTGGGATGCTGTTTTTTAATTTCAAAATACTGCTGCATCATGGGCGATACTGCTTGTTCGGCCATGTTTCACACTCCTGTTTTGTCTGGTTGATACGTTGCTTTGTAGGGGCGGGCATTGCCCGTCCGCGGGCCGTTTGCCCGGGCTATGGGCAGCAGCGGGAAGTGACGGGCGAGCAATGCTCGCCCCTACAGTTCCCTACCGCGCCTCAAGCTTTAGTGGCACCCGCCGCAGGTGGAGCAGCTGCCGGTGCAGCCGCCGGTGGGGGCCTGCACGGTCATGGGATCGCCGCCGTTCATAGCGGTGTTAATGATGGCGTCGATGTGGCTGACCAGGGCCTCGCACTCGGCCTTGGCGTCGTTGTAGCGCACCATGCCCTCACTGGCCATGATCTGGCTGTACAGGTCGTTGACACGCTGGTTCAGCTCGGCCACACGGGCAGCGTCGGTTTCGGGCTTGGCACTCTCGTTGTTCAGGTCCAGGCGGGCGAGGTTGAACTCGCCGATCATGTTCTGCAGCTCCTCGTCCGCGTCATTCTCGCGGCGGGCGGCGTCCAGTTCCAGGTAGCGGACGTCAGTCTGCAAAGCAGCTGCGGCTTTCTTAAAAAGATCAATGCAATCCATGGTAAAATCTCCTTGTATATATAATGTAGATTGGGTTTATTCGGCAAGTTCACCCACCAGCAGCGCGGCGCGGGAGCCGGTGACGTGGACGTCGGCCCACTGGCCGATGAGGGTTTCGGGGGCTTTGAACTCGACCACCAGGTTGTTGTCCAGGCGGCCATTGACGGTGCCCTCGCTGCGGCCGGCGGCCTCCACCAGCACGCGGACGGTCTGGCCGGTCATGGCGGCGGTGGCCGCAAAGGCGAACTCTTCCTGCGTTTTCAGCAGGCGGTCCATGCGGGCGGCCTTTTCGGCGTGAGTCGTGGGGTCAGGCAATTTGGCGGCGGGCGTACCCATGCGCTTGGAATAGATAAAGGTGAACAGCTGCATATACCCCACCTTGCGGATAAGGTCGAGCGTCGCGGCAAAATCTTCTTCCGTCTCGCCGGGGAAGCCGACAATAATGTCGCTGGAGAAGGTCACGCCGGGGACCTTTTCTTTCGCATAATTGATGAGGTCCATGTACTGCGCGACGTTGTAGTGGCGGTTCATCTCCTTCAAGAGGCGGTCAGACCCGGACTGCACCGGCAGATGGATGTGTTTGCACAGATGCTCCTGCGCAGCAATCGTATCAATGAGCTTGCGGCTGGCATCCTTCGGATGGCTCGTCATGAAGCGAATCTGATAGTCGCCGGGCACCTCGCACAAAAGATTCAACAGGTCGGCAAAGTCGATGGGGTTTTCCAGCCCCTTGCCATAGCTGTTGACGTTCTGGCCCAAGAGGGTGATTTCCTTGTATCCTTGGGCCACCAGCTGCTTGAACTCTGCCAAAATGGCGGCAGGTTCACGGCTGCGCTCCCGCCCGCGGACATAAGGCACGATGCAGTAGGTGCAAAAGTTATCGCAACCGTACATGATGGGCAGCCAGGCACGGAAGCCGGAGTCCCGCCGGATGGGAAGTTCCTCGACCACGGCGTTGCGTTCCTCGGGCTTTTCCAGGTAGCGCTTGCCTTTGCGGATGCGCTCCGCCAGCATGGCGGGTAAGCGGTCGATGCCGTCAACACCGAACACGAGATCCACATAGGGGTAGCTCTGGCGCAGCTTTTCAACGATATGCTCCTGTTGGGCCATGCAGCCGCAGATGCCGATCATCAGGCGGGGGTTCTGCTCTTTGAGCTTTTTCAGCGCACCGACATTGCCGAACACCCGCTGCTCGGCGTGCTCACGCACGGCACAGGTGTTGAACAGGATGAGGTCGGCGTGCTCGACATTGTCACACAGGCCGTAGCCGACATCCTGCAAAACGCCCTTGATTTTCTCTCCGTCGTTGACGTTCTGCTGGCAGCCGTAGCTGCGCACATACGCCAGCGGTGGGGTCTCGTAGTAGGCCGCCAGCACCTTGGCCGCAGCGTCATTGTGGGTATAGGTCAGTTTTTCCAAGTGAATTCTCCTCATTATAAAACGCCCGGGTCTTGCCAAATGGGCGCACCTATCCAAACATACCATATTAGTATAGCAAATCTCGGGCAAAAGCACAAGCGGCTGATGTTGATTTTTTTGTGCAAATTGGGTTTTGGGATGGAAAAAACGCGCCGGGAAGATTGACATTTCCGCCATCATGCGCTACAATACATATGTTATGCCGCTGTGGCGGAACTGGCAGACGCAAGGGACTTAAAATCCCTCGACGGAAACATCGTACGGGTTCGATTCCCGTCAGCGGCATACAGCCCTATATTCAACGTTTATTCGCTGAATATAGGGCCTTTTTTGTTTTGATTTCTGTGTGTCAAAAGTAATCCCTAGTCAATTTTATTCCGGCAATCCCTAGTATTTTTTCGGCCAAAAATCCCTCGATTCTGTTGACAATCCCTCGATTTTGCGGTATAATTTCTGTATCAAAAGGTCGATGTTTGGAGGTTTTACAATGAAAGAGCCTATCTTCAACGCCAGTCTTACTATTGAAGCCACGCCAGAAGAAGCAGAAGCCTTAAATAAATCCAACTCAACCGTTGACGAAGAAACTCGTCAAACATTTCGGCACGCGCTGGAAATGCAAGAAGCATCTCTCCCAAAAGGAAGAATCGCGCGCTTAAAAAGCAAGCAAGTCAATAAGTTCACCACTCCCCTTTGGCAAATCGAAGATATGTTTATCAGCTATCAAAGGGGCAAAAACAACACAGAAGCCACCATCAAATACTATCAAAAGGTTTTTCGCAACCTTTACAGGTTTGTTGCTTATCTCGTGAGTGAATCCCCTGCCGATTACGCCAAAATGCTAAACACTTCAAAAGAGGCTCTTACAGAGCACACATTGAGCGATCTCGAGTTTGGTAAAATCATGCCGTTGGTCGTTCTCGAAACAGATGATTTTGAAGCCGAGTACCACGACTACATTTTAGACTACCTAGAATGCAATGAGCAAACGCTAAACAACATTTTCCGTGGTTGGCGTGCTATTGCTTACTTCTGCATGGATAAAGGCTGGATAGATACGCGCAATATCTATATAAGAGAAGTAGCGCCCGCAATCAAAGAAGTGTACACCGATTCTGAAATCGAAAAGTTACTTGTAAAGCCTAGGCCCGAAGATTTCATAGAATACCGAAATTGGGTTATCATCAACTATTTTCTTGCTACTGGAAACCGCATTTCCTCCGTTGCCAATCTGAAAATAAGCGATCTAGATTTTGATGAAGGCATTATAACCGTCAATGTTCAAAAGAATCGTGACCCCTCCCGCATTGCAATGGCCGAAAAGCTAAAGCCGATTCTTATAGAATACATTCGCCACTATCGCTGTGATGAAAACGGCATTCCCTTAAATAAGGCCTATGTCTTTTGCAATTCTTACGGCAGCAAATGCGGCCCTGTTGCCCTAGGCAAAAGCCTCGGAGAATACAACAAAAGTCGTGGCGTTCAAAAGACAAGCTGCCACCTCTGGCGACACACGTTCGCCAAACGATGGATTCAATCTGGAGGTGATATTTTATCCTTGCAGAAGATATTAGGCCATCGCTCTTTGAAGATGGTTCAGCGCTACTCTAATTTGTTCGCAGAGGACACAAAACCGATGGTCGAAGAACACGCCCCTATCAATACTGTTCGCATAAATCGAGGCAAAACAAAGTTAGCTTTCAGAAAATAAAAGCGCGCTCACAGCTTAGAATCTGTGGGCGCAATTTCTTTCTCATTCTATTGTGTTTCTCATTCTATTGTGATTTTTAAGCGTTCCACATCATTGCGGACGCGCTCAAACAGCGCATCGGAAAGGACGGCGCGTGTAGTCTACCCCAAAAGAACATTTTTATTATCCTCAAAAGCAGCATAGATGGTTGTTTGCAAGTCGGCCTGTAAGTCAGCAAGCAATCTGTCCATGCGCTCATTATAAAGGCGCGCCGCTTCTTTCTTTGCTATTGAGGGAACAAGGCGGTTTATTTCCTATTGGGCGATTTTGTGGCTGCGTTCATCGTGCCACGCTTCATGTTCTGGATTATAGAAGATGTTCGTTGTTTTCATCGGAGGCCTCCTCCAACTGTGTAAGGCTCTGTAAGAGCGCTTTATATTCAAATGGGTAGTATTTCAATAATGCCTTTTCCACGCGCTCACAGAGCCGCTTAGAAGCCTTTCTTTTGGTGCGGGAAAGGTCATATAGGTCGTAGACATTTAAACCCGCCTACGCTGCAAATGCAGCCCTTGAAACGCCGCACAAGGGACGCAGCATAGAAACGGTGCTGTTTAGTTGCTCTTGTTTTGTCATGGTTCAACACCTCTGTTGTTTAGTATGTAGGGGGATGTAATGTAGGATAAACACAAAAGACAAAATAAAAAAGTGGTATCTGCTGGCTATTGAAGCACAGAAGCATTTCCGAAAATTTGCGATTTTGTGTTAATTATTATATCTTATTTTTTGGATTTTTCTTGTTTTCTTATTACTCTCTTTAAAAACGATATTATAAATATAATATATAATTATAATAAATAGAATTAAGACAGACCGCGCGCGTAGCTGACAGCGCGTTAGCGCGTGTCGGGTTAAGCGCGCTGATAAAACCAAACAGGAATTGCAAAGAATAATAGGGATAACAGTAAAGGGATAGTAATGAAAATAATAATAGGAATAATAAAAGGGATAATGTAAGGAATTATATAAGAGATAATATAAGAAGGAATATAACGATATAAAGAGAATAATATAGAAGAATTAAGAAAAGCAGAGAAAACAGGCAAAGAAGAAGTAATAGAGAAAGTGTCTCCGAACATACAGGTAAGAATATAGTAAGGAAACTATAATGTGGGATACTGATGTTTTGTTTCAAGTTCTACATGGAATAGTCCCAAACAAGAGAAGAAACGACCTTGTTGTTTAATTGCGGAAATAGAAAAAATTGCGCGCTGTTTTCTCTGTCCATTTTTGAAGTATATAGAGCGCGCGCCGTATATAACCAAAAGATAGGAAAAGTAATTTTGTCGATTCTGCGCAGCGAAAATCAAAAGAAAAAAAGCGCGGTCTGAATTAGGACACGAAACGGCAAGAAAAAATAGCGTAGAAATAAGGATTTTAAAGCAGCAGGAACATGCAATTCAGAAGCCAAGAACAAAAACTAAGGAAAACTAAGGTTTGCAAAGAAATAGACGATAATTGGAAATAAAATAAAAGTAAAAAAGTTCAAATATCGTGTCAAATTCTTGTATATAGTACGGACTATGGGACACGCCATGTGCTATAATATAAGTAAAGAAAGGGAAACAAACCCGAAAGAGACAAGCACAAAAAACGAAAGGAAGAAAACATTATGTCTAAGTTTTATACCGTAAGCCTCCAGAATGAAACCATCATCTTCACCGCTGCATTTGAGAAGAAGCTCAACAACGGCAACAAAGAAGCCTATGACCTTTATGTTGAAACGAAAGCCAAGTTCCCCATGTTCAAGATTGAGGTTGAAGAAGCTAAAAAGCGCGTTGGCAAGTATGACCATACGACTATGGACGATATTGAAGCCTACATTGGTGACGATGAACACAAAGAATGGAAGGACGAGTTTGACAAACTGTTCGGTGAGAAGATTCCCAGCAAGACCAACGCAACCAAAAGCGTCCGCAAGGTGAAGTTTGCTGTGATTCGCAAGTGGTTTGTCGAAAAGCGCGAAGGTGAAGAAGCAGAGAAAGCTAAGAAAGCGCGCGAAGCCGCCGCGAAGAAAGCCAAACGAACAAACAAAAAGGCTGCTGATGAAGATAAAGCAGTAGAGCAGAATGTGCCGCTTGAAGTAGCTAACAACTCCCAGCAGGAGCAGCTTGACCTTGTATCCTAATAGAAAGGCGCGTGTATCGGGTAAAGATACACGCGCCCATTGATTTCAATAATACTTTTCTAAAGCGGTTTTCGCTGATTTTGCAATATCTAATATAGCCTTTGCCTGTTGAGCATTGCAGCCATCAAGAAGCTGCTGTAATTCATCACCTGTTGAGCTAACACTATCACGCGGACTGTCAAATAGAAGATCGTCAACACGGACTTGCAAAGCGTCCGCCAAGTCAACCAGAACAGGCAAACTCAATTTCGTGTTTCCTGTCTCAATATGGCTCATGTGTGTAGTTGAAATACCTACTTTTGAAGCTAATTCATCTTGTGAAAGTTTATGAGCTTTACGGATTTTACGGATTCTTTGACCGATTTGGTAGTAGTCCATGCTATAAATCACCTACACAATACATTTCTACTTGAATTATATAGGCAAATATGCTATATTTTAATAAACTGCATGGGCTGTTTATTGTCTATATAGTTCATATAGGCGGCTTTTGCAAAAATAAGGAGGATTTCAAAGATGAAAACCCGAAAATTACTTGCCCTAATTATGACAATAGCACTTGCTTTGTCACTGTTTGCTTGTGGAGCAAGCGAAGCAGGAAAGGACACGCCGCCATTTTCAAAAGTTTCTCTGGACTGTTCTGAAGATGATGTAGTAAAAGCCTATGGTGAGTGTAGTAACATTTCAACCAACGACCAAGGCGGAAATGTATATACTTATTTGTCAGACTATAAAGGAAAAGACGGCGCAGTTTATATCAGCTTTGGAGCGGATGGAAAGCCGATTAGTATTCAGTGGATTTCTTTACCCAAAACCAACGATGAATATACCGAACTTTGCAACACACTCACTTCTGACTTAAATAAGCAATATGGAGATGCTTATTTTACCAACGAAACGGCAGAAGCAACCGTATGGAAAGATGATAGTAAAGCGGTAACGCTATTTACAATTAATAGCAATGACAGCTATACCGTCAGTGTCAACTATGCAGCAAAATCCGCCGAGGAAATCGCAGAAGCGTTTAAAACAGATGACGCAAATGCAGCAGCCGAACTTGAAGCAAAGTCGAAAGTCTATCGAAAAGGCGAAACCGCAGAGACTGCAAACTATAAATTGACAGTTGATACTGTTGATGCAACGCCTGAATTTGAAGCGTATACGCCATCTGACAGTAGCCAAGAATATTTCTTTGTGAGTTTTGAACTGGAAAACACCTCTGATGAAGCATTAGCAACTCGGTCTTTCCTCTCCATCGTAGTAGATGGTGAAAGGGCATCTACAAGAAGCACTTACGAAAAGTACAACGGCGTTGATGAATTTGATGAATACAGTGATTTACAGGCAGGACGCAAAACGGTAGCGTATATTTCGGCAACGATTCCTGTTGATTGGAAAGAAGTTCAGCTTATTACCTCTGACGGTGTAACATTTGCTTTTGATCATAATGATTTGGATGCGATGTCAAGAAAGAACGGTAGCAATGAATCTACGATTTATTACATTGGTGACACAATGTATCGCAATGGATTAGCAATTACTCTGTCCAGTGCAAAACTAACTGACTATGTGAGTTATAGCGCGTACCCGTATTTTGAGCCAGATCCAGGCGAACATTTCTTGATCCTGTTCTTTGACATTACAAACACATTGAATCAGCCGCAAAAAATCAAGTGGCTATATAATTACGACACCTTTATTGATGACTATGCTGACAACTTGACATATTTTATTGGAACTGAAATAGATGGAATGGATAGCCTGTATGCGCAAGATGGTACAGCAATTCCGAGCGGTAAATCTATGAGCGGCTATATGGTTGTCAAAGTTCCCGATGGTTGGAACAAAGTTGAACTGCAAAGCCGCCAAGGAACATTTGAAATCAATTCCTCTGATTTCCAATAATATAGGCAAATATCTAAACCGTTCCAAAAGATATACTTAAAGAAACGCCCTCCGAAGCCTATTCGGAGGGCATTTTCTGCGTCTCAGATTCTTTAAATTTTCTTTAGGAACGTATCAATAAAAGTATTGACTTTTTGATACTTCTGTGGTATATTTATATTAGCAAATGAAAGGAGCGCTGACAGATGGACAGAACCGTTTGGGGCTATTGCCGTGTTAGCAGTGTAGATCAGAACCTTGACCGCCAAAAGGCCGCTATGCTGGCCGAGGGCATCGACGAGAAGCACATTCTCTGCGATAAGGCATCGGGCAAGGATTTTGAGCGCCGCACATGGAATCTCGTAGTCGGCACAGATACAAGTGCTCCCCTTTTGCGCAAAGGTGATTTGCTTGTTGTTCTCTCTCTTGACAGACTAGGCCGTAACTATACCGAAATTCGCAAGCAGTGGGCATACATCACCACCGAGATCGGCGCGGATATTAAAGTTCTCGATATGCCCCTGCTGGACACCAGCACCGCAACAGAGAACCTTGACAAACGCTTCATTGCAGATTTGGTCTTGCAGATTCTTAGCTACACCGCCGAGAAAGAGCGTACAAACATCCGTAAGCGTCAAGCGCAAGGCATTGAGGTCGCGCGCGCACACGGCGTTAAGATGGGCCGCCCCACAAAGGACTACCCCGAAAATTGGCAGACCGTGTATATCAAATGGAAACAGAATCAGATTCTCGCTGTTGACGCAATGCGAGAATTGAACCTTACGAAGCCTACATTTTATCGACTGGTGAAGCGCTATGAAGGTAAAGATTAAATATTCTTATGCCTATTTGAAAATCCCTCTACCAAAATTTCAATTCTTCAATCTCTTGTAATATTTTTCCTGTTACTTTAGATACACACAATATATAGAAAAACATGCTAACCAAAAGGTGTTTGGACTCAATATGTAGAAATACCGCTTTTAGTGGGACTTAAAATCCCTCGGTAGCGATACCGTACCGGTTCGATCCCGGTCAGCGGCATTTCCTCGTAAAGTCTAACCTTCCGTCCGGTCGGTTAGACTTTTGTTTTTTAGTGCGAGGGATGGGCTATATGCTGAACCATAAATTATCCCGCAAAGCGCAGCTGTTTCTGCTGGGTGCCCTGCTGGGGGTGGCCATCTTTTTACTGGTGTATGGCACCGCGCCGCTGAACGTCGCCAACGACGCATTCTGCCGCGGCGGCTATATCGAAAAGGACATCCAGCAGCACTACGCGGGCTGGCTGTTTTATAAGCGCAGCGCCATCGGCTGGCCCCTGGGTGTGACGGATGCCGTCAACTACCCTGGCGGGGTCAGCGTAGCCTACACCGACTCCATCCCCCTGCTGGCGGCTTTATGCCGCCCGCTGGCGGCGGCGCTGGGTGGCACGTTCCAGTATTTTGGCTGGTTCACGCTGGTGTGCTTTGCCTTGCAGGGCGGTTTTGGGGCGCTGCTGTGTTCGCTGTTTGCGGGCGGGTTGTTTGCCCCGCTGGCGGGGTCGCTCGTCTTTGCCGCCAGCCCTGTTTTGATCGAACGCGCGTTCCGGCACACCTCACTGGGGGCGCAATGGCTTGTGCTGGCAGCGCTCTACTGCTATTTTGTCTGTAAGCGGCAGGGGCTGTATGCGTCGCGGGGGCTGTTTTTGCTCAATGTTTTAGCCGTGGGCATCCACCCCTATTTTCTGCCCATGACCTACGCCGTCACGCTGGCGCTTCTGTTGGAATACGCCGTGCAAAAGCGGCAATGGCTGCGGCCCGCTGTGTATCTGGGCAGCAATATGGTCTGCACGGCAGCGCTGGGCTGGGCACTGGGGCTTTTGTACGGCACGGCCACCAGCGGCGGGCAGGCGCTGTACGGCTATTTTGCCATGAATTTAAACGCGCTGTGGAACCCGGTGGGCGTAAACGGCGTTTTGTACAGCCGTCTGCTGCCCGCGCAAAACCAGGTGGGCGGCAACTATGACGCTTTTGCCTACCTGGGGCTGGGCGTGCTGGCGGCGCTGCCGGTGGCGCTGGTGCTGGCGCGGCGGCGGTTGGCCGGGTATCTGCGCCGCCACTGGGCGCTCTGCCTTTGCTGTGTGGTGCTGACTGCGTTTGCCGTGAGCAACGTCATCACGGCCAACGGCGTTACGCTGGCCACGCTGCCGTTACCAGCTTCCTTTATCAAACTGTTTTCGGTGTTCCGCTCCGGAGGGCGGCTGTTCTGGCCGGTGTATTACCTGCTGGTTTTGGCGGCGTTCGCCGGGCTGGCACTGCTGCCCCAGGCAGCAGTCTGGGTGGCCATGTTTGCAATGGTACAGCTGTGGGATGTAAGCCCCGCGCTCATCCAGCGGCACGATGCCATGCGGAACGCGCAAACGGCGGACGCTTTTCCTACCGAGATGCAAAGCAGTTTCTGGCAGACAGCCTCCGGGCGGTACGCACACCTTGAATCCGTGGAAGGGATGCAGGCCGACAGCCTGCACCTGGCGCTGTGGGCCGCCGACAACGACATGACCACGAACGACCCCTTCGCCGCCCGCTATGATGAAACCGCCCTTGCCACCGAGCGGAAAACCGCGCTGGATGCGCTGGCGAACGGCGATTTGCAGAATGATACTCTCTATTTATTTGCGACCGAAGGCGCATTTTTGCAAGCCGTTGAGCCGGTAAAAGATGCCGCCTGGTGCGGCCGGGTGACAAGTACCGACGGCACGGTCAGCTGGTACGTTATCGCGCCGGGGCTGCAAGGCAAGACTTTTGATGCGCTTTGCACGCCCTACGATGAAAACTATCCCCTGCGGCTGGCGGATTACACCGACGCTTTGTGGAACCGCGGTGTGCTGGATTCCACCAAAAAGACGGTCTGCTTTATGGACTCTCCCTTTGCCCGCGCAAAGCTGGACGGTGCTGCATACCTGTGTGCCGGGGGCCGCGAATACCCGATACTTGAAGTGGACGACCATGACGCCGGTTGGCTGATGGTTACGCTGGAAATTGACGATGCCACGATTTTGTGGGATGAGGAGCTGACAACAAAATGAAAGAACTGCACGTGAAAAGCCTGCTGCCGGTGCGGCTGGATAAATACCTGATGGATCAGTTTCCCGCCTTAGGCATGGGGCGGCTGAACAAGGCCCTGCGCGAGAATAAGATCAAGCTGAACGGCAAAAGGCAGCCGCTTGCGACCCGGGTACAGAACGGAGACATAATCAAACTATTTTTGACCGATGAGCAGCTGGAAAACCGCCCCACCCCCGCCGCCGTATTTGTGTATGAGGACGACGATATCATCATCGCCAGCAAACCTGCAGGCATTGCGGTGGATGGGCCAGACACCGACACGCTGATTCGCCGCGTGCAGGCAAAGCTGGCCTCCGAGGGCAAGGCCACCCACGCGGTGCTCTGCCACCGGCTGGACACCGGCACCAGCGGCTTGGTCATCATTGCCAAGACCCCCGAGGCCGAGCAGCTGTTCCTTGAGGTCATCAAGAACCGCGAGGTCAAAAAGACCTACCTCTGCGTCACCTTTGGCCGCCCCACCCCGCCGGACGGCACCCTGGGCGGCTACCTGCTCAAGGATGCAGACCGGGGCATCGTGAAGATCGTGCCCGACAAGCAGCCCGGTGCCAAGGACGTGGAGACCCAGTATGAGACCGTTGCCGTCTCCGGTCGTCTGGCCCTGCTCAAGGTCCGGCTCATCACCGGCCGCACCCACCAGATCCGTGCCCACATGGCAAGCATCGGCTGCCCCATCCTGGGCGACAGCAAGTACGGCAACAACACCGCCAACCGGGAGCTTAAGCTGAAATATCAGGCCCTCTGCGCTTGGGAACTGGTCCTCCCCCGCTTCACCTCCCCCGACTTCGCTGACCTTTCCGGCAAGACCTTCCGCGCACCGAAGCCCTGGTATTACCAGCAGGTGCTGGATGGAACGTTGAAGTAATTTTTTGATATGCAGCAAAAAGCGGCACCTCTCCATTTGATTGGAAAGATGCCGTTTTTCTTACTTATTTGCTTGAAAAATACTCATCACAGAATGCAAACCAAAGTTTTTCATAATCCTCATGCTTTACCTCAATCAATTGATACGGAGATACAATATTCCGTTTGATAGCTTCTGCTGCAAAATCTCTGACATAATCGCCAGCCTCTGTATAAAACCCATACACATTTTGGATTCCTTTTTCAGCTGCCACAAACAATCGTGTATGACCATCCACGGAAACATTATGGCCTTCCCAATTCATAAGCGGAATTATCAAGTCTTCTTCTGTATGAACAAAGTCACTTACAGCTTGCTTTTTGATTTCATCCACATAAAACTGTGAAGGCTGAATCTCTGCCATAGGAATCTTCACTAGTTCTACCGCAGGGTATGTTTTCACCAGATTATTTGTTTCGTCCCAAAAATTCGTAATATGTTCGGCATAAAATCGAAATTCATCTATCACAGCTTCATAGAAATTCGAGTTCTTTCCTCTTATAATCGCATCTGTTTTCGACACAATTTCCACTTCATACGGGTCATCTCCAACAAGAAATGCTCCATGTTGATTCAGAACTTTTTTCAAAAATCGATCATCCAGATATGTGTTTACTCGATTTACTCCAGGCATATATTCTTTTTGCTTCATCGTTTTATATTTCATCCTTTTATCTTATCGGCCCCACCGATTTCCCGAACCACCAGCTTCATCTTACCATAGTTTCTGTTCTGTGGCAACAAAACGCGGCACCTCTCCGTACAACCGGAAAGATACCGCTTTTCTTGTTCCTATATGTTCAAATCAGAAGTCCTTATCCTTCCGAATCTCGAACTCCATGCCGTGGATATTTTCCTTCCGCACAACATCATACTCGTAGCCCGGGAAGTCTTTGCGAATCGTAACTGTGTTCAGGCAGTCATAACCCAATTTCCGATACAACCGGATAGCCGCTTCATTGCGAGCGGCGGCTTCGATGTAAAGGGAAACCGAATACTGCTTCACGATTTCTTCCAGCTGGTGAATCGCTTCGCTGCCAAAACCGTGGCCCTGCCATTCCGGCAGGATGAACAAATCTTCCAGCCAGTCCATTTTACCGCCGCGGCTTCCCAGATGGGCAAAGCCCACATTGACGGCATCGTTCTGGATAAAGTAAATCATATGGCCCGGTTTTGTCCAGTTCTGCAAATCTTCCAGCGCTTCCGCTTCGCTCTGGTCATAATGACTGTGTGCTTTCCAGAAGCCCTGAATGAGTGGGATGATTTGTGCTTCTTCGTTCGTGTACTGCTTTAGTGTAATCATAACAGAATCCTCTTATTGTATCAGGCCTCCACCTTTTCCACGCTCCACCAGCTCCATCATATCATAGTTTCTGTTTCAGAGCAACCAAAAAACGGCACCACAGTTTTCAGCTGTGATGCCGTTTTCATTTTACCTATCAGATCCTCACCATATCCCGGGTGATCTCGGCCAGAGAGTGTGCGCCGCACATCTGCATGGTATCGGCCAGCTCGGCGGCGATCTTGTCGTCCAGCTGGCCGGCCATCAGGACCAGGAACTCGTTATCCTTGCCCTTGCTCAGCAGCTCGGCGAAGGCCATGTGCTGGGTGATGGAGAAGTTCAACGTCATGCACAGGCGATAGCCCTCTTCCAGCAGAACCTTGACAGCGGGAATGGCGGCCTCCACGGCAGGCAGCTTGAACACCACGTTGGGCTGATCCATGTTCAGCTCCTTGGCCATGGCCTTGTTCCAGAAGCGGACCTGATCGATCATGGCCTGGGTGTTCTTGATCTCCCGGGGATCGACCTGCATGCACACAAAGCCCCACTGGCCGTTGGTGGCCTCATAGATGGGCTGGAGGGCCCGGGCGCTGATGGCGCAGACCTTGGTAAACATCTGGGCTGCCATCACGGAAGCGTCCGCGCCGGCATTTTCCCGTTTGATTTCTGCCACCAGATCCTGATAATGCTCCGGGAAATCCTTTTTAAAGGCCTGAATTTTGCAGGGATTGCTTGTCACCCACCGGGCTCCTCTTCTTAAAGAATAGGTGAGTCCGGAAGCGTAATCATGTCCCCATACGGTATTGGCTTCTCCGGCCTTTGTCATGTCGCACATTTTCCGAATAGAACTGGAAGCGATTGCTTCGATTTCGGCACGGGCCTTGCCGGCAGCAGTCTGTCCGC
>ERZ780162.873-NODE-873-length-22449-cov-4.457087_pt1 | contig 22449 bp, 18 predicted proteins | sample MGYA00511474_ERZ780162 | MGnify/ENA primary metagenome ERZ780162 (study PRJEB29588, sample SAMEA2143633) | human gut metagenome | biome: human gut; feature: human-associated habitat; material: faeces | place: Denmark | collected 2008/2010 ...
TTTATTTTCAAGGGCTGAAGGCGGTTTCTATCAACACATTTTGTCCTATAACTCGGAATCTACTCCACTCCCCGTGTAACGGAAAAGTCGTACCGATCACAGAAGTTCCGGATTCGACTTTTGCGGATAAAATATTAGGAGACGGATTTGCAGTCATTCCTTCCGAGGGAAAGGTCTATGCACCGGCAGATGGGGAAGTGAGTATGGTATTTGATACTCTTCACGCCGTTACTATGACAAGCACCCAGGGAACAGAGATTCTGATCCATATCGGTCTTGATACCGTTACACTGAAAGGAGAACCTTTTACCCCCCATGTTGTTGCAGGTGACAAGGTAAAACAGGGAGATCTCCTGATGGAAGTTGATCTGGATAAGATCCAGGCAGCCGGATTAAATACCATTACTCCGGTACTCATCTGTAATACAGATACTTATGGAAAAATAGCCCTTCAGAAGAAAGGCGAAGTCACACTGGAGGATGCTGTGCTTAAATTATCCTAGGATCTGTGCTTTTTCAATCGAAGCTAACTGGAATGGTCCAGTTTAGTGTATACTTTTATTTTATTTCTAAGGAGGAGAAAAGATGAAATTCTTACAAAAACTTGGTAAAGCGTTAATGCTCCCGGTAGCTATTCTTCCGATCTGTGGTATCCTCATGGGTATTGGATACAGGTTATGTCCGGCTACGATGCAGGGTGGAGACATCGAGGGTGCAGTAAATCTGATCGGTCTGTTTTTAGTAAAAGCAGGTGGAGCTTTGATCGACAACATGGCAATTCTTTTTGCAATCGGTGTCGGTGTCGGTATGTCTGAAAAAAATGATGGTACAGGTGGTATCGCTGCTCTTGCTTCATGGCTTATGATGACAACACTTCTTTCAACAGGATTTGTTACAACGATCATGCCTTCTATCGCAGACAGTGCAACAAAGACACTTGCCTTCGACAAAATCGCAAACCCGTTTATCGGTATTCTTGCAGGTATCATCGGATCTGTGTGCTACAACAAATTCAAAAGCACAAAGCTTCCGGACTGGTTGTCTTTCTTCAGTGGAAAACGCTGTGTAGCAATTATTGCCGGAGTTGTTTCTATTCTTGCATCTGTTGTTTTATTATTCGTATGGCCATTACTTTTCGGAGCACTTGTTGCTATTGGAAAAGGAATCGTTGGACTGGATGTTGTAGGAGCCGGTATTTATGCATTCCTCAACCGTCTGCTCATTCCTACCGGATTACATCACGCACTGAACAATGTATTCTGGTTTGATACGATCGGACTTGGGGATTTACAACATTTCTGGGCAGGCGAGACGTCGGCAGATGTAACATGGGATTTAGGTATGTATATGTCTGGATTCTTCCCATGTATGATGTTCGGTATCCCGGGTGCAGCTCTTGCTATGGTTCACACAGCTAAGAGTGACAAGAAGAAAGTTGCAATCGGACTTGTAGCTTCCGCAGCTCTTTGTGCATTCGTTTGTGGTGTTACAGAGCCATTCGAGTTTGGTTTCATGTTCCTTGCACCAGCTCTTTACGTTGTATATGCAGCATTATATGGTATCTTCACAGTTATTACTGTATTAGTTGGATTCAGAGCAGGTTTCTGTTTCTCCGCCGGAGCAACTGACCTTCTTTTCTCTGCATCCCTTCCTGCAGCAAAGAATACATGGATGATCATTCCTCTTGGAATCGCAGCATTTATCGTATTCTACGTTGTATTCCGTTTCGCTATCACAAAGTTTGACTTAAAGACTCCTGGTAGAGAAGATGATGATGTAGAAGCAGAGAAAAAAGTTGATCTTGGAAGCAGCGATTACACAACTGTAGCAGCAACAATCTTAGAAGGTGTTGGTGGTGCAGCAAACGTTACAAGCATTGATAACTGTATTACAAGACTTCGTCTTGAAGTAAAAGACAGCTCTTTAGTAGATGAGAAGAAAATCAAATCTGCTGGTGCAGCTGGCGTTATCAGACCAAGTAAAACAGCTGTTCAGGTTGTTGTTGGAACAAAAGTACAGTTCGTAGCTGATGAGTTCAAAAAATTATGTAAATAATGAACGGCAATTTTGAAGTATGAATATCATTCATAACAAAATAAGCAAATAAGTATAATCCCTTTCTTATCAGAAGCGGTTCCGTCTGGAACCGCTTCTTTTAAATCCACAAGATACCTTAAACTGTCAGCTACAGGATAACAATAATGTAAAGGAAGGTTTTTCCTTTACAAGAAAAAGCGCAAATGGTAAAATAAATATAGTTTATTTTAAGCTGGCTGTGGGAGGAGACGTAAATGGCAGGTCTGTTTCAGAGAATAGCACAGAATTACCGGAAGAAGAAAAAAATTACACAGCCGTCCGCAAGGCTGAATGCAAAAGAAGATAAAACAGAACACGCAGGAAAAGTGACGCGTGCTAAGGAAAGGATACATAGTAAAGTGGAAAAAGAAGATTTTTTATTAAGTCAGATCGATGAATTCAGGGAGAAAGCAAAACAGTTACAGAATTTATTGACATCCAAGGAGAGCAAGGTACAGGAACTGCAGAATCTTGTGAATGAGAGAGAAGACAAAGCGCAGGAACTAGAGCAGATCTTAAGTGAGAGACAGGAAGAGGCAGATGAGATCGTATCTGATTTCAGCAAAAAAGTAGACGAGCTTGCAGAACGTGTCACCGCGAAGATGAATGAGATTGAAATAAGTGTCTCAAAGCAGGTCGCAGATGTGAAGAGAGTGACTGAGGAACAGTTAGAGGCAAACCGCAAGTTAAATGAGAATCAGATCGCAGCCAGCAAAAAGCTTGGAGAAGATCAGATCGAGGCAGGCAGGCAGTTTATCGAAGAACAGACAGCAGCCAATAAGAAAGTAAGCGATGAGCAGGTCGCAGAAGTGAAGGCATTGCTGGAGAATGCAACCTCCCAGCTGGATTCTATCAAAACGGATCTTTCAGAGAAAGTTCACTCCGAGAATGTAAAATGCTATCGCAATATTCAGGATCTGTTCAACGAGTTTGATTCTAAAATTGAAAAAATGGATGAGATGGAGAAAAGCGTTGGCGCTGTAAAGGGATATGTCAAAGTACTTTCCTGGTTTTCCATTATCAATTTTGTGATGCTGGTTGCATTTATTTTATATTCATTAGGCGTTTTTAATTTTTAAGGTAGTGAGGAATTTATGAATATTGAACCAAAAAAAGTATGGGTTGTCGGACATAAGAATCCGGATACGGATTCGATATGTGCGGCAATTTCTTATGCATATCTGAAAAACCAGCTGGGAGAGCGCCAGTATGTACCAAAGCGTGCCGGAGCGATCAGTGAGGAAACCCGGTATGTGCTGGATTATTTTAAGGTGGAGGATCCAGAATTAATTACAGATGTAGGGGCACAGCTCAAGGATATTTCCATCCGCAAAACAGCCGGCATCAGTTCGCAGATTTCTTTGAAAAAAGCATGGGAAACCATGAAAAAGTTAGATGTCGTAACACTTCCGGTGACAAACCGGCTTGGAAAGTTAGAGGGTGTGATCGTAACAAAGGATATTGCAACTTCTTACATGGATGTTTATGACAACCGGGTGTTGTCCAAAGCGAGAACCCAGTATAAGAATATTGCAGAGACTTTGGACGGCAATATTATCGCGGGAAATGAACATGCGTATTTTATCCGTGGAAAAGTTGTTGTCGGAGCGTCTGACCTTGGATTTTTATCGGAATACATCGAAGCGGATGATATGGTCATTCTCGGACCGCAGAAAGAAGTGCAGATTCGTGCATTAGAGTCCAATGCAAGCTGTATCATTGTAGGCTGTGGATTTGAGGTAGACCCGGAAGTCATTCAGATGGCGAATAAAAAAGACTGTGTGATTATCACAACACCATATGACACGTTTTCCATTGCCAGATTGATCAATCAGAGTATGCCAATCAAAGAATTTATGACGAGAGAGCATCTTGTGACATTTGATATTGATGATTATGTGGATGATGTCAAAGAGACAATGTCTAAGATCAGGCATCGTGATTTCCCGATTCTGGATGAAAATGGAAACTATCTCGGAATGGTATCCAGACGTAACCTGATGAGCATGCAGAAAAAACAGATCATTCTGGTGGATCATAATGAGAAGTCGCAGGCAGTTGATAATATCAATGAAGCGGAGATTTTAGAGATCATAGATCATCACAGGATCGGAAGCTTAGAGACGATCTCTCCGGTCTATTTCAGAAATCAGCCGTTGGGATGTACGTCCACGATCATTTACCAGATGTTCGGTGAGAAAAATATCGAGATCCCGCAGCATATTGCAGGATTGTTATTGTCAGCGATTCTGTCAGACACGTTAATGTTCCGTTCTCCGACCTGCACACAGCTAGACATTCTGGCTGCAGAGGCTCTGGCAAAGATTGCAAAAGTAGATATTGAGACTCATGCAAAGAACATGTTCAAGGCGGGAAGCGATTTCAAAAATAAGACGACAGAGGAAATTTTCTATTCTGATTTCAAGATTTTCCATACGGATGAGTTTGACTTCGGAGTTGCACAGATCAGCGCCATGAGCCGTGAAGAACTTGATAAAGTAGCAGAGAAGCTCCGTCCGTTCTTAAAAGAAGTTTTAGGAGAAAAGCGCATCGACATGGTTTATGTGATGCTGACAGATATTTTAGAAGAGTCTTCCAGGGTGATTTTTGAGGGACATGATGCAGGCAAGATTCTTGCAGATGCATTTGAAAGAGAAGAAAATGAAAATGGCATTCTCTTAGAGGGAATCATTTCAAGAAAGAAGCAGTTGATCCCGACTCTGATGAATGCGATGGCAGAGAAAGTCTGATTCTTTCATTGAAAACAGGAATGAGTAACCGATTGCCAAAAGGCAGTCAGTATAGGAATGATCAGTGGTTGAAAGTGCTTTGGCGCAGATCCCGTGGGGATTCGCCAAAGCACTTTTTGTATGCGCGGGAAAAAGTGGAATAATTCTTAAATCCACATTCATAACAGACATCTGTGATCGGTTTCCCGGATAAAATCAGTTCTTTGGCGAGCAGCAGACGCTTGGTGGAGAGATAACTGCCGATGCTGTAGCCGGTCTGTTCCTTAAATGTGTGCATGAGATAATAGCGGCTTAAGTAAAAACGGGAGGAGAGATCATCAATACAGATAGACTCTGTTAAGTGTTCGTTCAGATAATTTAAAATGGACAGTATTTTTTCGCTCGAAGCAGAAGTCTCGATAAATTCTATTTTATTGTGTCCGGCGGCGCGGTTTAACTGGATCAGAAACTCTAAAAATAAAAGTTTATGATGCAGTTCATGTGCAAAATCAGAATCCGCGAGGGAGGCATCCAGATCTTTGGTAATGGCGCCTAACCTGCTGTTTCCGAAGGAGTGAACGCGCAGTACATGGGACTTTTCTTCAAAAGCTTTCTGGAAACACATACTGAGATCGCTTTCAGAGTCTTTGTAAGAAGTCAGAAAGTCAGGGGAAACATAAATGATAATGCGGTCATACACAGCGTCGGAATGTATGACAGGTTTGTGTACCTCTCCGGCATGGACTAAGACGATGTCATTTTTTTTCAGGTCATAAGAGCGTCCTTCGATACAGTAAGTCACATCTCCGTTTAAGAGAATGAGAATTTTGTGAAAATCGTGATAATGGTAGTGAAAGGTACGCATTTCCTCGTCTTTTAAATGAAACATTTTAAAATCTGTTGTCAGATAGCCGACTTTTTTATATTCTGGCATAATAAATATCCTTTCCGTTTGTAAAATATCCTGTTTTGATTTCAGACAGGTTTTTCGCAGGGGTAAGTAAGCCTGCATCGCAAATGATAGATTTATTATAAAGAAAAAAAGCACAATTTGCAATATAGACAACACAGAAGTTGTATATGTTTTAAATTGTGTTTTGTATAATTAAGTTATATATGGAAGGCAGACAGATTTTCTGAGGCTTTACATAGGCAGTTTTAAAACAGGAAAAGATAAAAACAGAAGAAACATGACAAGCAGAAAGGTGGATTTATTTTATGAAGAATTTCAGCAATTATACAGATTATGACAAAAAAGATAATTTACATTTTGAATCCAAAGCGGTACATGGGGCGCTCGGAACAGAACCGTTGACCGGGGCAGTCAGCATGCCGATTTTCCAGGCAGTGACTTATAGACATCCGGCACTTGGAGAGTCCACAGGCTTTGCGTACAGCCGTCTGGAGAACCCTACCAGACAGGAGTTAGAGCGTACCATGGCAATCCTTGAGGGTGGAATCAAAGCATTTGCATTTTCCAGCGGACAGGCTGCAAATATGGCTGTATTTTCTCTGCTGAATCCGGGAGACCATGTTCTTCTTTCTGATGATATTTATGGCGGAACCTTCCGTATTATCGGTGACGTGTTCGGAAAATACGGCATTGAGCACACTTACGTGGAGATGGATGATCTTGACGCAGTGAAGGCAGCAATCAAGCCAAATACAAAAATGCTTTTCGTTGAGACACCGACCAATCCGATGATGAAAGTGGCTGATATTCAGGCGTTATCTGAGATTGCAAAAAGCGTTGGGGCACTTATGGTCGTGGATAATACATTCCTGACACCATATTTCCAGAATCCGTTAAAATTAGGTGCTGATATCGTGACACACAGCTCCACCAAATACCTTGGCGGACACAATGATACACTTTCCGGAATTGTTGTGGTGAAAGACAATGAGGAGATCGCAGAGAAGATCCATGTGCATATCAAGTCTCATGGAAGCCAGTTAGCACCGATGGACTGCTGGTTGTTACTCCGCGGAATCAAGACACTTCCGGTTCGTATGGACAGACATAACGAGAATGCAAAAAAAGTGGCGGAGTGGTTAAGAACCCAGCCAAAAGTAAAAAAAGTTTACTATGTTGGATTTGAGGATCACAAAGATTATGCGACAACCATCAAACAGACGAGAGGCTTTGGAGGTATGATCTCCTTTACCGTGGATTCTTTTGAGACCGTTCAGAAAATCCTTCGAAACGTGGATATGATCATGTTTGCAGAGAGTCTCGGCGGAACAGAGACACTGATCACTTATCCGACCACACAGACACACGAGGATACACCGAAGGATGTCAAGGAAAAATTAGGCATTACAGACCGCTTCCTGCGTATGTCTGTCGGTATTGAAAATGTGGAAGATATCATTGCCGACCTTGACCGTGCAATGAATTCATAAAAGAAATGGATAGGGACTGTCAGAAGATGGCAGTCCCTGGATTTGTCTCTAGGATATAGGTAAAAAGACACAGAAAGAGGGAAAACTATGAAATTTACAAAAATGCAGGCGTTTGGAAACGATTATGTATATATAGATGCAATTCATCAGGAACTTAAAAATCTGCCGGAACTTGCAAGATTCGTAAGTGACAGGCATTTTGCGATCGGTTCTGACGGAATGGTTTTGATCTGCCCGTCAGACAAGGGGGATTTCCGTATGCGTATGTTTAACCCGGACGGAACGGAAGGCGAGATGTGCGGAAATGCACTGCGCAGTGTCGGAAAATACGTGTACGACCACAGACTGACCGATAAGACAGAGCTTGTGATCGAGACTCTGGGCGGCATGCAGCATCTGACACTGACAGTGACAGACGGTTATGTATCTAACATCCGGGCAGATATCGGGGAACCGAGACTTTCTACAAAAGTGATCCCAATCAACACAGAAATGGATACATTTGTCGATCAGCCGGTACAGGTATTAGACCGCACCTTTCACATTACTGCGGTTTCATGGGGAAATCCGCACTGTGCAATGTTTGTCGATTCTGTGGCAGAACTTGACGTGGAAAAATACGGAAAAGAGATTGAATATATGACATCCATTTTCCCTAATAAAACGAATGTTACTTTTACGGAGTTTGTGAGCAGGGATTATCTGAAGATCCGTGAGTGGGAGCGCGGAACCGGTGAGACGATAGGTTGTGGAACCGGATGCGCTACTGCGGTAGTGACTGCGATTCTGACCGGAAAATGTGACCGCAAGGTGACCGTGGAACAGATTGGCGGACCACTTCTGATCGAGTGGGATGAGAAAACGAACCATCTTTTTATGACAGGTCCATCCCATACCGTATTTGAGGCTGAGATCGATGCATCCCATATTTTAAAATAAGATGATCACGGAAACCTGTATGCGAAAAGAATAATTGTTTTACGAGTATTTTTATAGCCAGATCAGAAAATAAGAAAAACGATACGTTGAAAGAAAAAAGGAAACGATAAAATGAAATTAAGTAAGATTTGTGAGGAAATTGAATACACACTTCTTCAGGGAAGCCTTGAAACAGAAGTGCGTGATATTATTTATGATTCCAGAAAGATTGCACCGGAAACGATGTTTGTCTGCATGGTAGGGGCAGTGACAGACGGTCATAAATATATCCCGGATGCGGTCGAAAAAGAAGCTTCCGTGATTGTGCTGGAGAAGGAAGAGGAGGCAGCGCAGATTCCAGAAAACATCACTGTGTTAAAAGTGGAGTCCGCTCGTCTGGCACTTGCGCTGATGTCCGCTGCATTGTTTGACCATCCGGCAAGAAAGCTTGTCACCATCGGACTGACCGGAACGAAAGGAAAGACGACCACCACTTATATGATCAAGAAAGTACTTGAGATGGCAGGAAAAAAAGTCGGACTGATTGGAACCATCGGTGCAATGGTGGGGGAAGAACATCTTTCGTCCAAAAACACGACACCGGAATCCTACGAATTACACCGCATGTTTGCTGCCATGGTGGAAGCTGGCTGTGAATATGTGGTCATGGAAGTTTCTTCCCAGGGGTTAAAATTAGACCGTACAGCCGGTATTTTATTTGATTATGGTATTTTTACCAACTTATCACCGGATCATATCGGACCGGCAGAGCACGCATCTTTTGAAGAATATATGGAGTGCAAGAGCCTTCTGTTCCGCCAGTGCAGGATTGGAATTGTCAACGCAGATGATGAGCATGTGGAGGGTATTTTAAAAGGACATACCTGTGAGGTAAAAACATTTTCTGCTGAAAAAGAAGCAGATCTTATGGCATCTGATATTGGATTTATCAATGAGGATGGAAAGCTTGGAATGCATTTTAAAGTGAGTGGCTGCATGGACTGTCAGGCGAAAGTTCACATTCCGGGAAGATTTTCCGTGTACAATTCCATGGTCACGATGCTGGTGTGCCATCTGGCAGGCATTTCAGATGAGGCAATTTTGGAAGGATTGTCCAGAGTTCAGGTAAAAGGAAGAGTGGAAATGCTTTCGGTATCCAAAGATTATACGCTGATCATTGACTATGCACATAATGAAGTGAGCACAAGAAGCGTTCTCACGACATTGATGGAATATCACCCAAAGCGTCTGATCTGTGTGTACGGCGGCGGCGGCAACCGCTCCAAACTCCGCAGATATGATATGGGTGAGGTGACAGGTGAGATGGCAGATCTCTGTGTGCTGACCTGCGATAACCCAAGGGATGAGGAAATCCGTGATATTAACAATGATATCAAAGTCGGTCTGGCGAGAAGCAACGGCAAATACATCGAGATTGACGACAGGAAAGAAGCGATCGCTTACTGCATGAAAAATGCAAAGCCGGGCGATATGATCGTGCTCCTCGGAAAAGGACACGAAGATTATCAGGAGATCAAAGGTGTGAAATATCATTTTGATGAGCGAGAAGCGGTGGCGGAAATCCTCGATGAGATGAAAGCAGGAAAACGTTAAGTTTTTATCAGACAAATGAAAATAAGAAAACGCCGGGTTTAGAGCGTTGATGAACAAAAAAGAAAAGCCCTGAGGGAATGTATGCAGACATTCTTTCAAGGCTTTTCCAAATTAAGAAGGGGGTTATAATTAATAAAACCCATGTCGTGGTATCACCACAACAATTAATATTATGCACCAGATTCGACAAAAAATCCAGTGAATTTATTGTGAACAAAAAATGTACGAATGTGGTTATAGATTGTAGAAATTCAGTAAAACGTCATATGTTTTGAGGTGGAAAGATGATATAATGTACGCGAAGGCAAAAGTGAGCATGGAATGGGTGGAATTTATGATACGAAAGTACGATATAGGAATGTTTTTGGTATATATAATAATATTATGTCTGATTGTTTCATATAAGTATCCTCAAAACAGTGAGAACCTTATGAAAATGACATCAGATGATCCATTCGTGATAGAAAATAAAGAATTCACGTTAGCTGATTATGCGTACACAGAAAATAAGTCATCCATCTTTTTCCTGTTAAAAGATGAAAATGACAATACTTACATAATGTCTGCAACTAAATTCCCACTTGTAGACAGATATGAGTTATTGGATCGCAAAATATTTTATGATAAAGAGATTTTAGAAAAGAAAGATTTTTACAACAAAGTAGTTGTTGTGAATGAAAACGACAAGTTAGTCATTCAGGAAAAAAAGATATTTCCGATACAGTACTTGTGTATTGTATTAACGGCAGTTGTTTTGATAATTCGGATTCTTGTTGGATTTATAAAAAAAAGATGAATGAAAGTCCAATTTCATTTACAGCTTTCATATGAACTACAAGTAATATATAATCACATGAAAAGATAAAATCAGGAGGATTAAGATATGAAACATATCATGAATGATGTGCAGACGGTAAAATCAATAGATGCTTACCAGAACATGACAAATGTACAAAAGGAACGATTAGGAAAAGAAAGCGGTTTGTTGATCGCATACATTTTCGTTCCATGGTTGTTGCTGATTCCGTGTTTTTTCGCACTGTCGAAATCGCATTTTGAGGATGCAATTTGTACAGCAGGAGTTTTATCTGTTGTTGGTCTGTTTTATGGACTATATAAAGTGGCGAAACAAAGAGAATTCGATGGAGAGGGTGATATGATCATTTACGTTCTTAGATTCTTTTTTGTAGTATATGGCTTTGGCATTCTTTGGCAGGTACACTGGCTTTTTGGAATTGCATTTGCAGCTGCAGTTGTTTGGTATATATATACATACTTTAAGGAAGTCGATAATTATGAGACGTACACGAAAGAGGTACAGGGAACGTTCGTTGGATGCAAACATGAAGAATCAAGTGTGGAGCATGTTATGGTCATACCAGTTTTTAAGGTAGGAAGAAAACTCTATCGTGATGAAAGCAACTTTATTGACCGTGGTAAGAATAAGATACTTTACTATGGTGCGCGTACCAAAGAACAGGAAAAAGAACAGGATGAATATACGAACAAAGTGGTTTCGGAAGCATTGGATCATTTCAATGCATTAACTCGTCTTGAAATCGGTCAGACTTATACATTGAAACGGCATCCAATCTTTCGTTCGAAGGTCATATATTGTGCACAACTTACGGAACATCGGTGGGGAAACTGCATCACAGACGACGAGGGAAAACGTGTTCTGGAAGAAGAAAAACTGAAAAAGGAAGAAGAAAAAGAGAATGCTTCTAAGACCAACGAGTGATATTGGATTGAAACGAACAGATAAGTTTTATGCTATCTTGTAGCGGAGGTATGCCAGCTTCGTCAGCAGATTCTGTTAGATTAAATTTGAATACAAAGTAGGAGGTGGGGTTATATGAAAAAAAAGATACAGGCATTGTGCGCATCTTTATTTATGGGAATCTTATTATTCATGGCAGGAGTTCAAACATTTGCGGAGCCATCTTATACATCTAAGTTTTCTGATTGGGGAAATTTGCTTAAACAATATGCAAATGATGAAAATGGAAATGAAATGATATATGCGAGAGGAAAGAATGGAGTTATAACAAATAAGGAAGTAGAACAGGCAATAGCATTTTATGATACTTTTGGAATGAGTGCGGAAGAAGCAAGGAAACAGGCAATTTTATATGTTGAGGAACGGGAGGCATTATATCAGCAGGCAATTGAAGCTGGATATACCGTGACAGATAAAGAAGTATATGATTATTTAGAGGAATTAAAGCAATTTATCAATCAGTCAGAGAATAAAGAAGATGCAATGGCAATTATACAACAGTTTGATTCAGAAGAAGATTATTGGAATTATGAATTCGAAGTATATAAAAAAGATTTGCCGATACAGAAGTATATGGCAGCAAAGGAAAAAGAGTTTAAAGAAGTTGCGCCACAGGCAAAAAGCATAAATGAAATAGAAGAAGAATGGCAGGATTATTATGAACAAATAAAAGCACAGGCTGTTGAAAACGAAGAGTTTAAAGTAGTAGATTAAATTGCATATATATATTATAATCGAGTTTAGAAGAGGAAAATGAAATGAAGAAAAAACTTATCGGAATCAAATCTTTATTTTAACAATAATGTCAGCGCCTAAGGAGGATATATATGGGGAAAAAGAGAATTTATGTGGCATTATGCCTCATCGCATTGGCGATGCTTGGAATATGTTTCTTCTATTTAAAGAAAACAGGATGGGGAATGACAGGTGACAAAGCATGGAATGAATTGTTGGATCTGGATAAAAATGTGACAGTAGAACAACTTGAGGCAAAGGGATATATAAATGTAACGGGATGTCTGGATGAAGAAAACGAAACGATTAGTGAATTTATCGATAATGCAGGAAACAGGCGTCCGGCTGTTCTTAGACTTACAAGTAATGAGAATGATGATTTGTGTGCTAAGATACTGTTATATGATAAGGATTATAACCTGATTCAGATGTGGACGATGTATCCCAACAGACAGCAGGCTGTAGCTCCGGGAAAGTGTTTTTCAACGGATGTGGTTTCAAGTTATAAAGATGGAGTTGTAACAGTAACATTAAAAAATATCCAGAATCCAACGGTTCCGACAGAAGAAATACTGCAGGATGAGATGCTTTATAAATGGAAAAATTAAAATTGTCAAAAAATTAACAAAATAGCTTGTTTTTTTCATGTTGTGTGATAGAATAAAAAAGCAATTGAATAATGAGAGGAAAAAGCAATTCGAAGAGGAGAAGAGCAAATTATGAAAAAAAGATTACACATTCTTTTCATGGCACTTCTGGCAATGGCTGTACTGGGCGGATGTGGCGCAGATGGCACAGGAGAGTCTTCGGAGGATACTTCCTCTAAGGAGCAGAATGTACAGGAGACAGAGATCAGTGAAGGACCTGTATACGGCGGCTCCGTTGTTGTAGGCATACAGCAGGATATTGACAGTCTTGACCCACATAAGGCAACTGCGGCAGGAACTAAAGAGATTCTGTTTAATGTTTTCGAAGGTTTGGTAAAACCGGATGAGAACGGTAACCTGATTTGCGCTGTAGCAAGTGATTACAGCATCTCAGACGATGGATTAGTATATACTTTTACATTGAGAGATGGTGTGAAGTTTCATAATGGTAACGATGTGACATGTGAGGACGTGAAGTACTCATTAGAAAGAGTGGCAGGTCTTTTAGATGGAACGCCATTAGTTGCAACTTTACAGACAATTCAGGCAGTTGATATTTTAGATGATAAGACGGTTCAGGTGACAGTGGATACACCGAATACAGAACTGATCTACAGTTTTGTAACTGCAATTATTCCTGCAGGAAGCGGAGAAGATGCAGAGGCGGATCCGGTTGGAACAGGACCGTTTTCTTTTGTTTCTTACACTCCACAGGAGGGAATCGTTCTTGCGAAGAATGAAAATTACTGGCAGGAAGGACTTCCTTATCTTGATGAGGTAGATTTTAAAATTGTGGGAAGTGCAGATACTGCATTGTTAGAGCTTCAGGGTGGAAGCATTGATATTTATGCATACCTGACAGATTCCCAGGCGAACGAGTTAAAGGACAGCTTTAATGTGATCTCATCTCCATCCAATGTTGTGCAGGCATTGTTCTTAAACAATGACTATGAACCGCTTTCTGACGTGAAGGTACGTCAGGCGATCTGCTACGCATTGGATAAAGATATGGTGAATGAGTTCGTAGCCGGCGGAAACGGAACACTCATCAGCTCTGCAATGCTTCCTACATTAAAAGATTACTATGAGGACTTAAATGATCTTTATGGTACTTCTGCAAATGTGGAAAAGGCAAAAGAGCTTCTTACAGAGGCAGGATATGCAGATGGATTTGATCTTGCGATCGCAGTTCCGTCTGTTTATGAGTTCCATATGCAGACCGCAGAGGTTGTGGTAGAACAGTTAAAAGCAGTAGGAATCAATGCAACAATTGATGCTGTAGAATGGAATACCTGGTTAGAAGATGTTTATACCAACAGAGAGTATCAGGCAACGATCAGTGGTATCACATGCAGTGACCTCACACCGGGATATCTGCTGAACCGTTTCCAGACAGATTCGAAAAAGAACTTTGTGAACTTCAAGAGCACAGAGTATGATGAACTCTGGAAAGCGACACAGGCAACACAGGATGCAGCAGAGAAGGCAGCAGATTATAAGAAGCTTCAGACGATCCTTGCCGATGAAGCAGCCAGTGCATTTATCCAGGTTCCGGCGAACACAACAGCATTTAACAAGAACCTTGCAGGATACAAATTCTATCCGATTTATGTACAGGATATGAGTACAGTTTACTTTGTAAAATAAGACGGACACAGAAAGTAGTGCCGTTATCATCTGATCAGAAAGGAAAGCAGATACATGAAATTTTTAATAAAAAAAATATGCACTCTCATTATGACATTGTTTCTCGTTTCAGTAGCTGCTTTCCTTGCTTTTCAGGTAATTCCGGGAGATGTGGTACGTTCCATATTAGGAACGGAGGCAACACCGGAGAGAGAGGTACAGCTTCGAGAAGAGCTTGGATTGGATAAACCACCGGTAGAACGGTATATTTCCTGGGCAGATGATGTGCTGCACGGGGATTTTGGCGTGAGTTACCGGTATTCCAAGAATATGAATGAAATGATGCCCGTGAAGGAATTGATAGGAGATAAGCTGCCGGTGACACTTTATCTGGCAGTGATTTCATTTGTCATGATCGTACTTGTGTCAATTCCTTTGGGGGTATTGTGGGCAAAATGTGGAAGCAGGTTCTTAGATGCAGTCTTTGGAGTCTTAACGCAGGTCACGATGGCGGTTCCATCATTTTTTCTTGGAATTTTAGTGACTTACCTGTGTGGCATTGTATTAAAATGGTTTGTACCGGGCGGGTACATAAGTTATCAGGAGAATATGACCGGATTTTTAGCATATTTACTGTTCCCGGCGATTTCGATCGCTTTACCGAAAATAGCGATGACTGCACGCTTTTTGCGTAATTCCATGTTGACGGAGATGAAGCTTGACTATGTGCGGACTGCTTACAGCAAGGGCTGCAACAGGAATCAGGTCATGTTCGGCCATGTCTTAAAAAATGCCATGATGCCGGTCATTACATTTCTCGGCATGATGATCGCAGAAATTTTGGCAGGAAGTATCGTGGTAGAACAGGTGTTTGCACTGCCTGGGATCGGCAGGCTTCTGATCAGTTCGGTCGGAACAAGAGACCTTCCGGTTGTGGAGATTTTGATTTTGTACATTACATTCGTGGTGATTTTTGTTTATTTTATCGTGGATATTCTTTACCGGGTGATCGATCCGAGAATCCGTAAGAGTGAATAAAAGCCGCAGGACAGATGTTTCCTTTTGCAGAGGAGCAGGCGGCATTGTGCAGGGATAGGCTTGTGATACGGAGTGTGAAACCTATGGAAAATAAGAAAAGAAAAAAATGGAACGGATATCTTGCAGCAGGCCTGTTTATGACAGGTCTTGCTGTGTTTTTGGGGATTTTAGGATATTTCTGGACACCATACAGTACAACTGCCATGTCGGCGGCAGAGAAATTTACAGCACCTTCCATGCATCATATTTTTGGAACAGACAATTTCGGAAGGGATATTTTTTCAAGAGTGATGCAGGGATTGGGAACAACGCTTGTGATCAGCACATCGGTCGTCCTTTTTTCAACTGTGGCAGGTGTTTTGTTAGGAGCATTTACCGGATATTTCGGAGGCATTTTAGATGAGATCCTCATGCGTATCACGGATGCGGTGAACGGATTCCCAAGTATTTTGCTTACGCTTGTGATCATATCTTTACTTGGAAAAGGCAGGCAGAATGTGATCATCGCACTTGGAATCGTATTTATCCCAAGCTTTGTGCGGATTGTCCGCGGAGAATTTTTACGTCTTCGTGATGCGGATTATATAAAAAGAGCAAGGCTGATGGGAGTAAGCAGGCTTCGTATTCTGTTCGTACATATTTTACCTAATATTTTTTCCGTGCTGCTCGTTTCAGTGATGATCGGTTTTAATAATGCGATCCTTGCGGAGTCTGGTATGAGCTATCTTGGAATCGGAGTACAGGCACCGGATGCCAGTCTTGGCATGATGCTGTCAGATGCACAGGGATATTTGCAGACAGCACCCTGGTATGCACTTTTCCCGGGACTTGCGATCGTATGGGTGGTGCTTGGATTTTCACTGCTGGGCGAAGGTATCCGGAAATGGGACGGGAGCAGGGCAGAGTAGAGGCTGTGTGGTAGAATGAATGACAGACTGGGGATAAGTATATGAAAGTGGAACAGCAAAAAGACAGCAAACAGAAAAAAATTGTTCAGATAGAAGATTTGTCCGTTTCTTTTGATGGCATGGAAGTTGTTAAGCATGTAAATATAGAAGTGAACAGTGGTGAGATCGTAGGAATTGTCGGAGAATCAGGATCCGGAAAATCAATCACCTCACTGACACTCATGGGGCTTCTGTCAAAGCAGGCACAGGTGACATCCGGGAAAATAATCGTGGATGGGGAAGTATTAAGAGAAGCAGACAGACCTTTTGATGAGCGGCTGTACCGCAGATTTCAGGGAAGCCGGATGTCCATGATATTTCAGGAGCCGATGACCTCCTTAAATCCGACAAAAAAAGCCGGTGTCCAGGTGGATGAGATCGTAAGGCTTCATACGGATCTTGAGAAAGAGAAGCGTTACGAAAAAGTACTGGAAACTTTTCAGGCAGTCGGGCTTAAGGATGCGAAGAAGGTTTATGACAGTTATCCGCACCAGCTGTCCGGAGGCATGAGACAGCGGGTGATGATCGCCATGGCGGTGATCCTGCATCCGGATCTGATCATAGCAGATGAACCTACGACGGCATTGGATGTGACGATCCAGACACAGATCGTGGAATTGTTAAAAGACATCAACAAGAGTGAACAGAATGCCATGCTTTTTATCACACATGACCTGAATCTGGCAAGACGTATCTGCCATAAGGTCGTTGTCATGAAAGACGGAGTTGTGGTGGAAGCAGATGAAACAGAGAAGATTTTCATGCATCCGAAGGAAGCATACACAAGAAATCTGATTGAGGCAGTTCCTTCCAGGTTAAAGCCGAGGGTTTCCGTAAAGAAAGAGAGCAATGCAAAGGTTCTTACAGTAAAAGATCTGTCTGTATATTATGAAGACAGATCCAATTCTATTTTCAAAAAGAAAGAAAAACAATATGCGGTAGAACATGTCAGTTTTGATGTGTATGAGGGAGAAAGTCTCGGTCTGGTCGGTGAGAGCGGCTGCGGAAAGACGTCGCTTTCCAAGGCAATCCTTGGAATGCAGGAGCATATGTCGGGAGAGGTGAGCTGTCATGTCAGCCGCCCCCAGATGATTTTTCAGGATCCGTACAGCAGCCTGAATCCATCCAAAACGATCGGGTGGCTATTGATGGAACCGCTCAGGGCAGCCGGTATTCTGGATAAAAAGTGTGCAATGTCTAAGGCTGACCGTAAGGCGGCGGCTTATGATATGCTTGCCCGCGTCGGAATGGATGAGAAGTATTTCCATCGTCTGCCATCCGAATTGTCCGGGGGACAGAGACAGAGGATCAGTATCGCACAGGCGCTTATCACAAATCCGGGGTTTATCATTGCAGATGAACCGGTATCTGCACTGGATGTGACCATTCAGGCACAGATCATGGAACTTTTACAGAAGCTGCAGGAAGAAATGAACCTGTCATATCTGTTCATATCCCATGATATCAATGTGGTTTATCATATGTGCGACCGTATCATGGTTATGAAGGATGGAAGAGTGATTGAAATAGGGGAGACAGAAGATATTTTTCATGATCCGAAAGAAGCCTATACGAAGAGTCTGCTCGTATAGAAAAATAAATGTAAGATAGTATAGCCGGGATTTCATATAATAATTGCCGAAACAATGTGAGTATGGTAACATATATAGGCAAAAGAAAAGCTTTGAAAGAGAAATTTTCTATTTTATAAGAAACAGGAGAAATAAAGAGTGGCAATTGATCAGAGTAGAATTCGTAATTTTTGTATTATCGCACATATCGATCACGGCAAATCAACGCTGGCGGATCGTATCATAGAGAGTACCGGAACACTCACAAGCCGTGAGATGCAGGCACAGGTGCTTGACAATATGGATTTGGAAAGAGAGCGTGGAATCACGATCAAATCGCAGGCAGTCCGTATTATTTATAAGGCAAAAGATGGGGAAGAGTATATTTTTAACCTCATTGACACACCGGGACACGTGGATTTTAACTATGAGGTATCCAGAAGTCTGGCGGCGTGTGACGGAGCAATTTTAGTTGTGGATGCAGCACAGGGCGTGGAGGCGCAGACACTTGCTAACGTGTATCTGGCGTTAGACCATGATCTGGATGTTATGCCGGTCATCAATAAGATTGACCTTCCGAGCGCACAGCCGGATGAAGTGATTCAGGAGATTGAGGATGTGATCGGAATTGAAGCGCATGATGCACCGCGGATCTCTGCAAAAACCGGACTGAATATCGATCAGGTGTTAGAGCAGATCGTGGAGAAAATCCCGGCACCGACCGGTGATCCGGATGCACCGTTAAAAGCACTGATTTTTGATGCGCTTTATGATTCCTACAAGGGCGTGATCGTGTTCTGCCGTGTGAAGGAAGGAACGGTAAAAGTAGGGGATAAGATCAAAATGATGGCAACCGGAGCTATGGACGAAGTGACTGAGGTTGGATACTTTGGTGCAGGTCAGTTTATTCCGTGTGATGAGCTGTCTGCAGGTATGGTAGGTTATATCTGTGCGAGCATTAAGAACGTGCGGGATACCCGCGTGGGCGATACAGTAACGAATGCAGACCGCCCATGTGCAGAGGCACTTCCGGGATACAAAAAGGTCAATCCGATGGTTTATTGTGGTCTTTACCCGGCGGACAGTGCAAAGTATCCGGATCTGAGAGATGCACTGGAAAAATTACAGATCAACGATGCCTCTTTGTATTTTGAGCCTGAGACATCCCTTGCTTTGGGCTTTGGATTCCGCTGCGGTTTCCTTGGACTGCTTCATTTAGAGATCATCCAGGAACGTCTGGAGAGGGAATTTAACCTTGATCTTGTGACAACGGCTCCGGGCGTTGTATACAAGGTGCATAAGACAAACGGCGAAGTCATTGACCTGACAAATCCGTCAAACTTGCCGGATCCGTCCGAAATTGATTACATGGAAGAACCGATTGTTTCCGCGGAAATCATGGTGACAAAAGACTATGTCGGTGCAATCATGACGTTATGTCAGGAGCGGCGCGGTGTCTATATCAGCATGGAATATCTGGAGGAAACACGTGCACTCATCAAATACGATCTTCCGTTGAACGAGATCATTTACGATTTCTTTGATGCGTTAAAATCACGTTCCAGAGGATATGCGTCTTTTGATTATGAGATGAAGGGCTATGAGAAGTCTGAACTTGTCAAGCTTGATATTCTGATTAATAAGGAGCAGGTGGACGCCCTTTCCTTTATCGTGTTCAAAGACAGCGCTTATGACCGCGGAAGAAGAATGTGCGAGCGTCTGAAAGAAGAGATCCCAAGACATTTATTTGAGATCCCGATCCAGGCAGCTGTCGGTGGCAAAGTCATTGCGAGAGAGACCGTAAAGGCAATGCGTAAGGACGTACTTGCAAAATGTTACGGTGGTGATATCTCACGTAAGAAGAAACTTCTGGAGAAACAGAAGGAAGGTAAGAAACGTATGCGTCAGGTTGGTAACGTGGAGATCCCGCAGGAAGCCTTCATGAGCGTATTGAAGTTAGATGAAGATTAATATCGGTTGAAAAGGGCAGACCTCACAGAGTGACTGTGAGGTCTGTTGTGTTATAGAGGTTTTTATGGAGAAGAAAGAATTGGAGTTATATATTCATATTCCATTTTGTGTGAAAAAATGTGATTACTGTGATTTCCTTTCTTTTTCTGCAGACGAACAGACGCAGAGGTCATATGTCGCTGCGCTGCAGAAAGAGCTGGTTTTTTATGGAGCTAAGTATAAGGGACGCCGCATTACGACAATTTTTATCGGAGGGGGCACACCTTCCTGGCTGAGAGAAGAGTCTATGCAGGCGGTCATGGAAACTGTATATCAGAATTTTGCTGTGGATGGGGATGCGGAGATCACGATCGAGTGTAATCCGGGTACAGTTACGGAACACAAATTTGAAGTTTACCGTAAGATAGGGATCAACCGTCTCAGCATCGGACTACAGTCAGCACATAATGACGAGTTGAAAATACTTGGCAGAATACATACTTACGAGCAGTTTCTAAAGACCTATGATATGGCACGGAAGCATGGATTTACGAATATTAACATTGATCTTATGAGTTCTCTGCCGGGACAGACACCGGATATTTTCTGTGATTCGCTGCATCGTGTATTGCAATTAAAACCGGAGCATATTTCGGCATATTCGCTGATCATAGAAAAAGGTACACCTTTTTATGATCTTTATAAATTTGATGCAGTCAGGCAGGAGGCTGGCATGCAGACGGAATCTCTCCCGACGGAGGAGGAGGAGTACCAGACCACGAAGATGACACAGCACATTTTAAAGGAGGCCGGTTATCACTGGTATGAGGTTTCCAATTTTGCAAAGTCGGGATATGAGTGCAGACACAATATCGGTTACTGGAAACGCGTCGATTATCTCGGTGTGGGACTTGGCGCATCTTCCCTGATCGATAATGTACGGTATTCCAATACGAGGGATCTGTACACGTATCTGTCAGAATGTGAAAATATTCACGATTGCTATATGCAGTATCCGTTAACAGAGGGTGTGACAGGCAGTGCAGTTTATTCTGCTGACGGCACGCACCTGCTGGTTCCGGCAGTAAACCTGCATGCGGCAGCAGAGCAGACTACAAGGAACGAGCAGATGGAGGAATTTATGTTTTTGGGTCTCCGCATGCGGGATGGATTTTACCGGGATGAGTTTACGCAGGTTTTTGGCATTCCGATCGAGGCAGTCTACGGTGATGCATTGAATCATTTACAACAGGAAGAACTGCTCTTAAAACGTGAGGGCAGGATTTATCTGACTGACAAAGGGATGGACTTAAATAATTATGTGGTGGCACAATTTATGCTGTGATCTTGTGTAGATGAATGTTGTATTATCGGAAATTCGGTTTCGAGATTGGATGTTTCGGAAAGCAGTGTCAGTATCTTTTGTCCATGATTCCTTCTTTTGATATGAAAGATGGCTATTTTGTATTGGTGGATGAATCCAACCGGAAACAGGTGCTTTCAGATGTAAAGCAGTTGTACGGAGCATGGGAAGTGAAGTATAACGGTATGATCCACAATGAAGGTTATGAATATGCGTTTGTGACAGAGTCTAATCCGTATAAGGATCAGGAGTTTACATACCTGTATTACCGTGGCAGTGGGAAGCCGTCAGCTTATTTTACCATCCATAAAGAGATGCGGAACGAGGGACAGATTGTTGTCTGCACCCGGTTAGTTTATGCAGGGAAGGAAGGCCTTCAGGGATTTTTAGCACTGGTAAAAACAATGGAAAGCGATCATGTGCAGGTAATCTTTACGATTCCTGCATGCAAGACGATGGAATGTCTGGTAAAGGAATGGTCTATGGGAGCTTTTTCTGAAAATCAGATACCGCTTGGCATGGTGAGAGTGGTGAATGTGGAGCGTGTGTTGAAAAAGGCGGCTTACCGTGGAAACGGACAGGTGATCCTTGGGATAACCAATTCTGTATTACCACAAAATAACGGCAGTTACTGGATTCGTTTTACCAACGGAACACTGACTGCGATTGAGCGTATGCCACAGGATCAGGTGCCGCAGATTACCATGGATATTGCAGATTTTGCACACGGTATTTTCCGGGGATTTGCAGAGGGTGAGATATCAGATTACGATTCGGTACAGATACTGGATCAGAAGGTAATACAGAATGGAACCCTCGGGCAGATTTTTTATCCAAAGAAAAACTTTATTATGGAGTACTTTTAAAAAAATATTTCTATATGGAAAAAGGATACCTTTGTGAAAAAAGGAGTCCTTTTTTTGTGCCCGGATACCGTTATGCTGATAAGGTACAGGGAGGAAAAAAACATGAAAAAGAGACACTATGGGAAAATGCTGCTTCTATTCGGGGCAGCCTATATGCTTATGATGGGGTGCGGAACAAAGGAAAAC
>ERZ780162.876-NODE-876-length-22369-cov-8.488976_pt1 | contig 22369 bp, 39 predicted proteins | sample MGYA00511474_ERZ780162 | MGnify/ENA primary metagenome ERZ780162 (study PRJEB29588, sample SAMEA2143633) | human gut metagenome | biome: human gut; feature: human-associated habitat; material: faeces | place: Denmark | collected 2008/2010 ...
TTCCGCGTGTTCCCGGACGGCGCAGGTGTTCAGGATCACCAGATCCGCCTCCTTGGGGTCCTGGGTGAAGGTGAAGCCGCACACCTCCAGCATCCCCATCAGCTTCTGGCCGTCCGCCACATTCTGCTGGCACCCGAAAGTCTGAGTATAGGCGAGAGGAGGGCCGCCAGGACGCCCCTCAAAGAGCTTTTTGATCTCCCGACAATACTGCTTCTGCTGTTCGATTTCCTCCGGGGTGATCCGGCGGATGTCCTTACTGTTGGTCATGGTCTGTACTCCTATCGTCCGCGAAAATTTCATCGGCATCCCCAGCGGTGGAAAAACGCTCATAGAAGCTCCGGGCATCCTCCGGGCCGATGGGGGTGATCTGGTGAATACCGCCCTCCCACATCGCATAGCTGACCACGAAGTAGCGGCCCATCTGGTCCCGGTACAGCTCCTGGAACATCATGTCATCTTCGCTGACTCGGTTGTTGCAAAGAGGCTCCGAAGCGGCGGTGTCGTAGAGCACCTTGTCCTCCATCTTGCGGACGCGGGGACCGGCGGCGATCCTGCCGCCAACGGTCCCGGGTTTCACGAACCGCAACTCATAGCCCATAGCCGCCATGACCTTCCGCCAGTCTTCGGCGGAGAAGGAGTTACGCTTCAGGCGGCCGGCGAGGTTGGGAGGGCTCCAGCCCATGCGCTCACACAGCTCTTGCTTGGTCATCCTCTCACTTTTCAGGTATGCTTCGATGATCTCAGATACAGTCACTTAAAAACCCCCTCTTTGGTGGGTGACAGGGTTATTTTATCATTTCGATAACCCCACGTCAATTTTACTTTTGATTTCACGCGAAGATTATTTTGGCATGGGGGCCCAGCGGTCCGGTGGCATGATCCCGGTCTCTTCCCAGGTGAAGCCGTAATGCCTGAACCACACGGACTTTCCGCCCCGGTAGCCTATGTATGCCTCACCGGAGAAGAAGCCGTTGGAGGCGATGACGCGCTCCCCGGGATCAGGAAGACCGTCCTCCACGGAGGTCCACTCAATCTCAGTCTTCATCCCTGTGCCTCCAGCTTCTCCGGGAACTCCTGGATCAGGTCGCGGCCCCACACCTTCCGCAGGTTGTCCTTCATAAAAACAGGGATCGGGTAGAATGGGGATAGCTCGTTTTTGGCGTCCTCGACAATCTTCTCCACCCACTCCCGGCACGGCTGTCGGCTTTCACTCCCCGGGCCGGTCATGGCTCCAATAATGATCCATTTGAAGTACGGAACGCTGGACTGGATCATAGAGGATAGCCAGCCGATAGAGCAGGTGATGTCTTCTACCAGCGGCTCAATGCTCAGGAACGTGTTGCAACTCTTCGGAAGATTGCCGATGGAATCGGCGGCCCACTCCATCTGATCCACATTTGTTGTCGTCGCCCCATACCAGAAGTTTTCTTCGTGCGGAAGCAGCGCCATGTGATCCAGTTCCACATACCGCTCCGGGAACTTGGTCAGGAAGAGGTAGTTGTGCTGAGGGGCCTCCCGGCAGATGTCCAGCACCTCCACGATCCACTTGGTAGGCACCCACCGGCCGAAGAGATCAGCCATAGAGCCCACAAAAATGTTCTGGCCTTTCCGCTTCTTCAGGGGCTCCTCCAGGCGGTAGCGGTGGAAGGTCGGGGTGAAGGCGAACGGGTATGGAGATTTTACCACCTTCCCGCTCTTGCGCTCCAGAAGCAGGGGCGAGTCCAGAACAGGGGGATCTCTGAAGAAGTTTTGTGTGGTCTTGACCCCGCCCGTGGTCCATCCGCCGAAGCGGTTTGCGATGCTCCGGGCATAGCAGTAATCGCACCCGCCTTTGCACCCGGTCACTGGATTCCAGGTGCTGTCGCACCAGTCAATGCGTGTGTTATTCATCAGGTTTTACCTCCGTCCTTTTTCGGAATAGCGATGAAGCGGCACCGATCCGCCGCGCAGTTTCCCACAAACTGAAGGGCAACCAGGGCGAGGGTGGCGTCCGACATAAAGGCCTCTGCGTCCTCCTTGCCCTGCCCCTCGAAGTTCTGGAGCTCGAACCAGCGGGCGATCATGGGGAAGGCTCTCCCCAGGTTGTCCGCCGCCTCCAGCCACCGCTCCGGTGGAAAGGTCTGTCCGATCTGGATGTTTACAATCTCTGCCATCAGTGTTCGCCCTCCTCATAAAACAAATCTGTCCGGTACAGTATTGCACAGTCCCCGGGCGGTGGCGAGTCTCCAAACTGCTCATCGAAGTCATCGTGGAAAGCGTCGATGAGCAGGAAATAGTAGTCCCACTCGTGATCCCGGGCGGCCTGCCTAACTTCGTCCAGAGTCAACCTCCCGCGACTCTTTCTGATGGTAAGGCACCATCGCCCTGTTTTGTCCCAGCCGGCGGAGACTTCAATCCCCTTTTTCGCCACGGTCGTTCAACTCCTTCTGTCATATCGAATTTCGGGAAGCCACTCATACCTCTGCTCAAACGGTATGAAATCCTGGCTGTCCCCACAGATGATCTTCATAGCGGCGTCGATCTTCTCCCTGGCATAGTCCGCCTCCGGCTTCTCCGTGAGGGCATCGAAATACTGGTCGTACTTCTTGCCCCAGGCGTCCAGCACCTTCTTCAGCCGCTTGTAGCCGAACACGTCCTTCCCCATTACCTCCGGGTCGTTCAGGGTCAGGATAAGCATATCGGTCATGTACTGCTGGTAGGTCTGCCGGATAGCGTCATGCACCACAGTGTCTCGGACCTTCCGCCGTTCAAGGTAGCCGTTCTTTCCCACTTCTCGTCGCCTCCAATCTCTCCATCACCATCTCCACGGCCTCGTCCGTCATGGGAGCGCCGCAGGCAGGGCAAAATTGGTAATCATTTTTGCAGTACGCATATAAGTTAAATGCTACACCGCAACTCTCGCAAAAATGTTCCTGAGTATTGTTTAACGGAACCCATCTGCTGCGCATCTGCTCCACCTGCTCCCGGCTGACGGGGCGGAGGGCGGTGAGAAGGGTGTCAACAGTTTCGTCCGTTAGGTCAAAGGAATGCTTTAGCGTTTCTCCATCTGGGGACATCGGTTCATAGCCCTGGTACTGCTTCAATAGCTTAATCGCTTCTTCCCGCGTCATGCTCATGGGTGGTACTCCTCTCTTTCTGACCCATCCAGAGGCTCATAAAACGCACAATGGGCCATGTTCTCCTCTCCGGCAACAGCAAAAATATCTCCGTCAAAATCAAAAATCCGGCTGATGACCACAGTTTTCCTCGTACATCCGTATAGATCAGAGCCATCCGTTCCCCTCCATTTGCGAAGCGGCCGGCGAGAACGATGTTTGCAGTTCATCTTACAGACGATGGTCGCCATGTTGATCCCCCTCTTCCTCCGGCGGGCGGCGGTCAGGCGGTGCGGGAAGGGGCATCCAGTGAGATACCTGCACATCGGACCTTTGCCCAATTCCGCAGGATACCGTCCATCCGTGGCCGCTGTTCCACCCAATATACACGCCCCAATGCTCGTGCCAATAGGCGCACACCAAGACATTCTCCCTTAAAGGAGGCAACCGATCCTCCACGCTTACCCACTTCCCGAACCCCATAACAGGTGGTGCGCTATCGAACAGGTCTATGATCTCATTTGCTCTGTAATTATCCGGGTCATCCGCCAGGAGCTTATACACTTCCTCCATGAACTCCTCGCGGTAGGAATCGTTGTCATATAGTTTCATGCTGAACACCTCCTCAAAAACCGTTCCACACTTGCTGACCGCGGTAGTCGAAGTATTCACCATCCCGGCAATCCTCCGGCGTCAGGTCAGCGATCCGCTTCCTGCTCCTTGATATGAACAGATCGGAGTCCATAGGGGGCTTCGGGTTCTTGTCCCGGAGCAGTTCGTCAACCTTCAGGAGGCGGCCATACTCCCCCGGCTCCTCCTTCTTCAGGTAGGAAAAGAACTGATTGCGGTGGAAGGGGCAGAAGGTACAGGCACTCGCCTTGGTCTCCAGGCCCCAAACGTCCTTGATGTAGGCGAAGTTATCCGCCCGGGTCAGGCCCATCTCCACCAGGGGGAACTTGTTGACGAACATGGGGTTGGGGCTCTCCTTGCACCGGCGGGACTCCTCTGCGCTGAAGCCCATGTGCATTTCGTGGGCCTTTCGGTCCTCATCCCGAAGCCTCTGGCCCTTTTTGTAGCCCAGCAGTTCCCAACGTACATACTTGCCGATCAGCTCTACCTTGTAGTCGATGGTGCAGTTCCTCGGCATCCGTGATTTGTGCCCGTCATCACCGAGCGTCCACCACGGTATGCTGATGGTGCGCCGCTCCCCAAAGTTCTGAATGAAGTCGGAGTACAAGGGAGAGTCCAGCACCACAAATTTGATACCGGCCCACTCGCAAGCCTTCCGGGTGAACTCCACTTGATCCTTCACCCACGGGGGCTCCATACCGAGATCACAGAAAATCACCACGTCGTAGACCGGGACCAGGGGCCACGGGGTCGCAGGGTTCTTCGCGTTCTCACAGGCCATCAGCGCAAGAGCTGTGGACTGCATACCAGCTCCAAAGGACAGGATTTTCATTCCTCATCATCCTCGTGCTCACACCGGGACTCCAGCCACTCAGCAAAGCTCATGGGGGAACTGCCGTAGTTGTTGGCGCCGGAGTGCTCTTCGTGCCACTCACTCAGGTAGTAGATGTAGTCGGCCCACAGCTCTTCCTTCTGTGCGGCCTCGTCAGGTTTTGCCTCTTCCTCTTCATCCTGCCAGGAGACCAAGAGACAAGAGTCGAAGGTCAAAACGGGGCGCACCCCGCAGGAATTGCCGGCGCTCCAGCCGTTGCAGCCGCCATTGGAGTAGACGTACCACACGCCGTCGGTGTAGTAGGTGCGCGGGGAGCGGAGCCACCGAGTCCAGACTGGCGTTGCCAGCCACCAGGCGCCGTCCACCTTCGGGATGATCTCTTTGTACTTGCCGTACTGCTCCAGGGTCAGCAGGGCCACGGTGCAATCGAGGTAGCCGTAGACCCTGGTGCCGTCGGTAGCCTTCAGGTCAACGCGCTGGATCAGGAGATCGCTGTCCTTCGCGCCCTTGGACTTCAGGAACTCAGCGTACTCGGCCAGGGTGTCCCGCATATCTGCCTGTGCCAAATTGCTGTTTCCACTCCGGTCGAAAGCCGCCTTCTTCCAGATACCTTTGCGGATGGACAGAACTCCGCCATCCACATGATCCAGCACCACATACTCCTCACCGAAAGCGGTGAAGGTCTCCCCGCAGGGGACTTTTCTCAGTTCAATGTTCTTCATGCCAGTATGCCTTCCTTTCTTCGATAGTGGCCCCAGACGGGAGGCCGCGCTTGCGCCGGTTCTTCTTCCATCCGGCATATACTTTCAGATCCCGCTCATCAATGCTGTAACCGCAACCCCCGGTGGATCGGTTGTGGATCAGGAGAGGCCGGGGGTAGCCAGGGCGTCTCGCCCTGAGAACTTCGTATTGGCCCACCGGCTCCTCCAGTGTCCAGCCGCTCCGTACCAGGTAGCTCTCCAAGTCGGGGAGCATACCATGTTCCACAGTTGTCCGGTTCTTCATCCCATCACCGCCCCGGCCGTCTCTTGTCACCATAGCCGTCAGGATGATCCCGGTGCCACTGGTAGGCGTCCCATATCATGTGCGACAGGTTCCGCTCCGGCCGCCAGCCAAGGGTTTCCTTGGCCTTCTCGATGTTCGCCACCAGCACGTCCGGGTCCCCGGGGCGCCGGTCCACATACTCTACCAGGAAGTCTCGGTCAACAACGAATTTTGCGGCCTTGATGACCTCCAGGACTGAGTAACCCTTGCCGCTCCCCAGGTTGATCGGCCCACTCTTTCCGCCGTCCTGGAGGTACTGGAGGGCCATCCGGTGGGCCTCCGCAATGTCCCGGACGTGAACGTAGTCCCGTATGCAGGTCCCGTCCAGCGTCTTGTAATCGCTCCCAAACACCTTGACCCCATCGCTTCTTCCCAGCATAGCGTCAACGATTTTGGGGATCAGGTGCGTTTCCGGCTGGTGATCCTCGCCCAGGCTCTTCTCCGGCCACGCACCGGCGGCATTGAAATACCGGAGAGCGATGTACTTCAGGCCGTAGGCCGCATGGTAATCCTCCAGCATTTCTTCCACCTGCCGCTTTGTCCGGCCGTATGGGTTGATCGGGTCGAGCCGGTCAACCTCCCTGGCGCTCATCTGGTTGCCATATACGGCCGCCGATGAGGAGTAGATATAAGTATCTACCCCGGAGCTCAGAGCGGCGTCCATGAGCGTCCTCGCGCCTTCCACGTTGTTCTGGTAATACTTCATCGGATCGGACGTGCTCTCTCCAACCTGGGAGTAGGAAGCGAGGTCCATCACCGCGTCGAACTGGTAGTTCCTGAAGATGGCCTTCACCATCGGGTAGTCGCTGGTCCGTATTCCGTGGATCGGGACCCGGCCGACCGCCCACTGGTGGCCCGTGGAGAGGTTGTCCAGCACCACCACGCCGAAGCCGTGCTCCTTCAGGTCCGCCACCACATGGCTTCCGATATACCCAGCGCCCCCAGCCACCAAAACTCTCATGCCGTAGCCTCCCTTCTGGCCGACCGCTCCCGGGCGGCGTCCTCTGCCATCTTCTTTGCCGCGGCCTTCGCCTCGCGGTAGTCGCAGAAAATCTTCACCCCCAGCAGACGCGCCGGGTACTCACGAAGGCCGCAGTTCCACTTCTTGTTGCTCTCCACGCTCCGAAGGTAGATCATATCATTCTCCGGGGAGTAGGCATCCACCCACCGCTTGCCGGTGGTCCCGTCCCGGTTGGCGATCCACACCTTGGTGTCTCGCTTCGGGATGTACGGATATTCAGGCATGATATTCTCCTTTCCGGCCCCACACCAGGTTGGGCCACATCTGTTCTGACAGTCTGTTCGGGTATTTCCCGTCCCGCACCATGTACCGATCCGGCACCTCCGGCGGGATCGGCCTCCGGTCCCTCGCCACATCTTCCCCGGGGAAGAGGGAGAGCTGGACTTCTACCAGCCCTCTCTCATCCAAAAGGCCGTACCAGTAGATGATGTGGTTTCGGACCAGGTTCATGTTCACCCCGTCAGGCCACCCGGGGTCTTGGCACCCGCCTTCAGAGAGGAGGTTCCACCGGCGAAACTCCCGGTCCACCTCATCCATGATCTGAGCCTCGGTCATCCGCTCCGGCGGGATGTACTTCTCCACAGAAGTCACCCCATGATCGCCGCGGCCGGCCGGGAGCTCTCCAACCTTGATTTGGGGTCGAACTTCTGGCCGTCCTCATACCCTCGGCTCCCGTAGTGCTTCTGCCAGTCGGAGGAGAAGTCGGCGTGGCCGAAGGAGGAGGGCTTACCCATCCCGATCATCACGTCCGTCACCTGCTGGGGGACCACCAGGACGAGTCCCCATTCCTGGTGCTCCTGGTCCTGATCCTTGAACGCCTGCTGGAGGCCGTAGATGAAGCCCCAGCCGTAGGCGTTGCACATCTTCCTGATATAGGTCTGCGGGAGCCCCTTGTTCTCCGCCGCGATCTCCTTTTTGGTGGCCTGGATGCAGTCGATAGCGTAGAGCACCACCGACTTGCAGATAGCGAAGTCATCCTCCAGGCCGACAAGCCCAATGTGCTTCGTCTTCTTACCCTTGATGGTCTGACGGAAGGAGCAACAGCAGTAGTGTCCCGCGATGACAGCGGTAAGGTTCGGCATCCACGGGTCCGTCATGCCGGTACAGCTCACGCCGATGGTCTCCTTGATGACCTTGACGTTCTCGGCCTTCTTGATCTCCTCCGGGCGGAGCTTGTGCTTCGCCATGAGCTCCCGGGCCTTCAGGAGGGCGGCCCGCGCCTCGGCCTCGCTGGGGCTATCCGCCAGCGCCAGCAGTTTTGCGATCTTGTCTCTGATGTCCTGTGCCATAGTGCTTTACCTCCAGTTCGGAATGTGGTCCCCGTACCCGGCCTTGATATGGGCCTCCAGGACCTCCAGGGCCTCCGGGCAGAGGATGTACTGCGTTCTGTCTGTAATGATCTCCCGGAGCTGGGAGATCGTCGCGGCCGGATGCTCACTATGTACCAGGGCCAGGAAGTCGCTGGTGGCCTTCGTGGAGCCGGCGATCCTGCGCTTCCGGCCCCGGACATAGTATTCAACATCCTTGAAGTTCTTCGGGAGTTTCGGCATCTCGCCCACCTCAGAAGTTGTAGTCGTAGAACTCCCGGCGCCCCTTGATGAGCCGGAGGTTACCAGGCTGACCGTAGGTCCCGTACTTATTGGACCAGCGGAAGGTCATCACCTGTCCGTCCGGGTCCGGCTCGTAGGTGTAGGACTGGTCTTCCTGGTTTGTGCAGATAGCGGAGAATCCGCCCGGAATCCACTCCGGCTTGAAGCTCGGGTCCAGGGTAGCCTTGTCCCGGCGCACTGTCAGGGAGAAGGGCGTCTTCTTGATGACCGTTGCGGCGTTCCGGTCGCTCCAGTAGCAGATCGTCACGCCGTCGCCGACCTGGACCGTGGCCGGGGTCAGGATATGCTCATGCACCCATCTGGCTTTCTCCAGAGCTTGCTCAATGCGTTGATCGTAGGAGATGGGGTACTTCTTGTAGGACGGGTTTTCCTCGGCCCAAATGATGAAGTCGAACTCCTGCCGGAATTCCCAGTTTCGGAGAATGTACTTGGCGTTGTCGCCGAAGGCCTCCTTCACGCTCTCTTCAATGGCAATTTTCAGGTTGTCCATGCTCATAGGTCTGCTCCTTTCACTCTTCGTCATCCCACTCGGGAAGGCTGTCAATGAACCGCTCGATGAAGGGGGTATGAGGGAACACATAGTCGGCAATCAGGCCTCCGATCCCCAGGATCAGCAGGATCGCCGCCGTGTACCCCAGGAAGGGGACCAGATTACTCATCATCGACGAAGACCTCCTCAATACGCCCTTCCGTGATCCGGCCGTAGGTGTAGCCGTTGTCGTTGCGGAAATAGACGGGGGTGCTCTCATCGAACTCCTCCAGAATGGAGATCAGCTCTCCAACCGTCAGCGTCTTCCCGCACTGATCCGGTCCATATCCGTCCCGCCCTGTGTCGAAGTAAAGGTGTGCGCCCATAGTGATACTCCCTTCCGCCGGTCTCCCGGCTTGCTTTTTTCCTGCCTTTGTGCTATTGTGAAGGGGCGAGAGGGAAGGCAGGTTCCCTCCCGGCCCTTTTGGGTGTCGGGCTCCCGTCTGTGTGCTAACGGATGCGGGAGTCCGACTTTTTTACTTCAGTGCCTGGATTTTCGCTCGGATGATGGCCGCCGCCTCCTCAGCGGTCGTAGCTTTGGCTTCGATGTTTTCCGCCAGGGTCTCCAGAAAAACGATCAGCTCATTTTGGGTCATGTTCTCTTGCTCCATTTCGTAAACCTCCTGCCCGGTTTTTATCCCCGGCCCCCTGCCGGTGGCTGGGGTGGTCTGGAATTTACTTTTGGTAACTTCCGTTCCATGCTTATATTATAACTTACCAAAAGGTAATTGTAAAGCGTTTTCGTTAATAAATTTAATCTTTTTTATCGGCCTTCACGGTACAGTTAAAGAAAATGTTTCATGTGAAACCCTCCAGGGCATAAAAAAAGAGCCCCCTCCGCCGGTTTTACCCGGTCAGAGGGGGCTCTTCTTGCCTTTCGGTAACTCCTGGGCGCAAGTGTCCCGTCAGATCGCAGGGCTGTCAACAGAGCCTTCCGGCTCCTGCTCCTGCGTCTGCTGAGGTACATTGAAATTCGCGGCCTTGGCCGCGTCGTAGGTGATTCCGCCGCGCCGGTGGTCGGATTTGCACAGGCTGAGGTATGCGGCGCAGATCACCCCGTGGGCGGTCCATGGGAGGCCCACCATAGCGCCGATCCAGGGGAGGGCGCCGGTGAACCCCTTGTAGACGCAGTAGAAGGCCAGGGCAAAGCCTCCTATGGTCACTACCCACAAGAGGGGGCGGACATCGGCCACTACCCACTTGGAGAACTGCGTCAGGTCCGGTTTCGACTTCCGGCTCATGCTGGCACGGCTCCAGAATCCCGTCAGCCCCATGCCGACCAGGATCAGGACCAGCCCTGCAATCAGCAGAAGCATTTTCTCCGTGCCGCTCATACCAGTCCGTTGTTCTTGGCGAAGCGGTAGAAGAGCTGGGCGGCCTGCTCACGGGTGAGGAAGTCCTGCCACATATAGTTGGGCTCCCCGTTGATGTCGGTGCCGTTACCGGCGAACAGGCCGACCTTGATGGCCCATTCCCGGGCCTCCTCACTCCAGTCGCCCTTGTCGTTGTCCTGAAGCTCCTGCCGATACTGGTCCATGTACTGTCTGAACTGCTCGTAGCTCATGCTGTCTTCCTCCTCAGATGGAATTACAAGGATTTGCCCGGGGTAAATGGTGTAGGGCGCCGTGATCCCGTTTGCCTGGGCGATACTCTGCCAGGCCACCCCAAGCCGACTCCCGATTGCGGAGAGGGAGTCCCCGGACACCACGGTGTAGGTGCCGCCGGTCAATCCGCCGGCCGGTGCATCCTCCCCGGTGTCCTGGACCAGGGAGTAATCCGGGCGGCCATAGCCGCCGATGTAGCTGGCCCCCAAGGGGTAGCTCTTGTCCCGGACGCACCCGCCGTTGGGGACCACTCCGGCGGCGGAGCTGGTGTTGCCCTCGATGGTGTAGACCCGGTTGTTGGACACTCCGACTACGAGGCCGGTATGGTACATCGTCTTCCCGCCGTCATCCGTGAAGAAGATTTGATCCCCCGGCTTCGGGTTGCTCTTGTGGAACTGTCCCTTGGCCTCGTAGTATTGCGCGGAGTAGGTGCACCCAGCGCCCAGCCCCTTCTCCGCCTGACAGAGAAGAGCCATACCCACTTCCAGGCCGAAGGTGTAGATAAAGCACCAGTCGGTGAAGATGTCACACCAGGCATAGCCGTTTTTCCGGCCGTTGTAGACGATCCCCAGGGCATCCAGGTCACGGGCGTACTTGTTCCAGTTGCTGTCCCCGGGATTGGCCGTCTTATCATCGAGCTGGGAGTTGGTCTCCTTCTCGATGTAGCCGATCTCTGCCCGGGCGGTGGCAATTACTCTCTCAGCCGGCGTCATGCTCCGTCACCTCCTCGGCCTCCGGTTCCTTATTTTCCGGGTCCGTGGTGCCGCCCTCCGTCGGCTCCTCATCAGCAGGGGGGTTCACAATCTTCGTCATATCGCAGAGGGCGTCAATCATTTCGGACAGCGCCTCGGTGTCCACAGGGTAGTTAATATACTCGGCGCTGGTCTGCACCATCGCCATGACCCACTCCTTACGGGTGGCGCCGTCGGCGAACTTAACCTCAGCCTCTTCCATGAGGTCAACGACCAGGCCCAGCAGGTGGGTCCAGTTCTTCTCCTGGACCGCCTCTTTCACGGCCTGGTACAGCTTGACAGCCAGCGGGATGCAGGCCGCAAGGCCCGTCAGAATGGCAACGACGATACTCACGATCTGTTCTGCGTTCATGCTCTGTACTCCTTTCAGGTTTCGGGCGCGTCTTCGTCGCGCTCATTGGATGAGGATTTCAAAAAGTCGTGCTCCCGGAGCCGGTCATCGTAGACCCTGCTGATGTTTGCGATGGCGTGGACGGCCCGGTTGTTCTTGTAGTCCTTGTGTTCATCGCAGTACCGCTCATAGAAGTCGATGTCAGTCAGTACCTCGATGAACTCCTCTTTCGTGTGCGGGATTTCCCGCAGCAACTCGTTGTTGAACCGCAGTATGCGGGCCCGGTGTTCGTCAGCATCCCTCTCGCCGTCGATACGGATGTGGTCAGCCAGATCCTGCTTCACGGTCTTCAGGTCCCGAAGGACCTCGGCGTTGATGGCCCTGCCAAAAGCTCTCGCTATGGCGGACCACGGTTTGATTTCGATGGGGGCGATTTGCACGACGGACATGACGAACAGGAGCACCCCGCCCCCGCCCAAAAGAATTTCTTGGATGCTCATATTTCCTCCATACAGCGTAGGGTCGGGGGAGGGTCTTCATCGACCCTCCCCCCGTGCTTCAGACCAGGTGATTACACCTCAACCTCCAGGGCGACCAGGATCTCCTCGACCTGGCTCTTGATGAGGCTGGGCACCTGCTCCAGGGTCTTCAGACCCTTCACGATCAGGGTAGCGTACACAACCGCCATGACATTCACCTCCTTTCGCAGCAGCAATCTAAGCAAAAACTCACGGAGGATGCTCATACCGCTTCCTCCGTGAGAAGTGCTTCCACTTCAGCTCTCAGGTTCTCGGGAACATCGTCGATGGTCTTCAGTCCCTTCCTGATGAGATCTGCATATACCTTTGCCATCGCTTACACCTCCCCAGCACCGGCCACCATGATGACCTGCTCATACACATCGCAGAGCGCAAGCTGGGTGTCGGTGACCTGGGTTTCCAGGGAGGCCACCTTCGCCTGCAGCTCCTCGTTCTCTTTCTGGAGCTCCGCCCGGCTCTTCTGGGTGCGAAGCTCGGCCACACTGTCTTTTCTCCACTTCACTGCCATTACTGGAACCCTCCCTGAATCGAACTGATGTAGCCGCCGATGCCGCTGGAGCCCCGGGAAGCGATCACCTTGAAGTTGAAGGCAAACCCGTTCTGAGCGGACTGGTTCTCGAACAGGTAGTTGGCCCCGTTCTTCACCTCAGAGGTGGCGTCTTCCCAGGTTGGCTCCGTGTCCTTGGCGTTGTTGGTCACGAGCACCTGGAAGTTGGCGTCCGCCGGAATGTCTCCGGTCACCGACATCGCCATGATGGTGATTTGGGCGTCAGCCTCCATGGGCTCCGTCATCGTGATGGAGCAGGCCGTCACCGACTTCGTGAAGGTGAGACTGTACTCCGAGCTCTTCCCGCCGGCGTCCTGGGCCACCATCTTCATGGTGTGCTGGCCGTTCAAGAGCTGCTGGAAGTAGGACCCTGTTACCTGGAACTGGTTGGTAGCTTCCAGGGTGGCCTCGTAGGACCGCTTGGTGGTGGAGTCCATCTTCTCCGTCACGGTCACATCGTCGCCGTCAGCATCGTCCACCTGGTAGCTGATGGAGAAGCCGGAGCTCTTCGTACCCAGGTCGGAGCCGCTGGGGGTGTCGCAGGTGATAACCGGGGCGGTGTTGTTGTCCACGGTCCGGGTCTCGCTGGTGATCCACGCGCTCTGCGCGTCGTAGGAATCGTAGGCGGCCACCCGGTACTGCACGGAGGCCCAGCCCTTCGTGATGGTGTCCTGGTAGGTCAGGGCGTTGCCCTTGAACACCTGGGACCACTCACCGGCCCCCACCTTCCGCTGGAGGATGTACCCGGACAGGTTTCCGTCCGAGTCGGAGCTGGCCGCCCAGGTCACGGTCAGGTTCTCCCCGCCGATCACCGACAGGGGGACCGTAATGCTGGGCGGGGCGCTGGGGGCGGTGTTGTTGATTACCGTCACCTGGTTGCTGGTCTTGTACCCGGACTCCAGGCCCTCGCTGTCGTAGGCCTTCACGCGGTACATCACCGTCGGGGTGCCAAACGTCACCGTGTTCGTGGTGCTCAGGGCGCTACCCTGGTAAATCTGACTCCACTGGCTACCGCCGTCGATGGACTTCTCCACGATGTACCCTTCCAGGTTCCCTTCGGCGTCGGTGCTGGCGCCCCACGAAACGGTGATCGTGCTACCGCCGGAGATACTGCTGGGGATCGTGATGCTGGGGGGCGTAGTCGGGGCCGTGTTCGTCGTGATCGAGCCATCATCAGAGACCAAGAGTGAAGATGGCAAAATCAAAGCGGGGCGCACCCCGCAGGAATCGTCGGCGTCCCAGTTGTGGTCGTCGCCATTGGAGTTGACGCGCCACACGTAGTTGGCGTCGTAGGTGTACGGGGAGCGGAGCCACCAGATGGTGGCGCTTCCGTTCAGCTTCGCAATCCGCTTCTGCTGGGCGCTGGAGCCGTTGCCGGACTCGAAATAGGCCAGCTTCGCGCCGTCATTCGGGAAGTAGGAGCTCTCATTGTTGGTGAAGCCCACCTCTCTGCCGGACAGCAGGAAAATCTTGCAGGACAGGCCGTTGGACCCGGAGCGGTCGGTGCCGCCGGAGCCGCCGTTCTGCCGGTAGGGGATTTTGACCTGCTTGATCGCGTTGCGGATGTCGGTGTCGTAGCGGTTGATCCAGGTGTTGTTCAGGTAGGAATGAATATCCGAGCTCTCCAGCACGTTGGAGTTCCCGGAGTCCCACACCCGGTTCTCGGCGATGTCCTGCCGCAGAAGCCAGGTCCCGTCGCAACTGCTGTCATAGGAGCTGGAGGGCTTGCCCTGGTGGACCACGATGTAGTTGACGGCGGCCCCATTCTCCTTCAGCTTGACGATGGAGCCGACCGACTTGGTGCCGAGTGCGACACTTGCCATAGAGATACCTCCTTGCAATAAAAATCACCACGGCACATCAGCGCCGTGGTGTTCGGGAGCCGCCGGGAGGGCGGCGTTCTGAGAGGCCTTCCGCCTCTTTTTGTACTCCAGCATCGCCTTCTGCTTCTTCGACAGCCGGATCGGAGCGTGGCACCGAAGGGGTATGCCGATGATCTCAGATACTTGGGAGGCGATTTTCTGCCGGAGTGTGTAGGTGTTCCCGTGGGCCGCGTGTGCGTCCCACGAGGTCCAGCTATCGAGAATCTGCTTCTGCGTGACCTTGCCGGCCGGATAGTCCTTCTTCCACTTCCTGATCTTCCCGCTCATCGCCTTCAGCGAGGAGCGGCGGAGCTTGCGGACGATTTGGCCGCTCTCCGTGATATAGGTGTGAAAACCCAAAAAGTCTACCCCATGCCGAAGGGGGAAAATGTTGGTCTTCTCGTTCAGCTCCAGGCGGAGCTTGCCGAGGTAAGTTTCAATCTCTTTCTGACAGTATTGCAAATACTTCTTGTCCGGGTGGATGAGTAGAAAATCATCCATGTACCTGACATAGTATTTGATCCGCAGTCGCTCCTTCACGAAATGGTCAAAGCCGTCCAGGAACAGCAGAGCCAGCAGTTGCGAGGTCTGATAGCCGAGGGGTAGCCCATCTGCGCTTGCGTCGATGTAAACGCACATGAGCCGGTACATTCGGTCATCCACCACCACCTTTCGTAGTTTCTCCTTCAGGAGGTCATGGTCAATGCTGGCGAAAAAGTGCCGCACATCGCATTTCAAAACCCAGCCTTCGGTGGTCCGGTTCTTCCTCCAGTAGTCCGACATAAACTCCTTCAGAAGATCCAGCCCATAGTGCATACCCTTGTCAACCTGGGAGGCGCAGTTGGCCGGAATGAAGCTCCGGGTGATCGCTTCGTACAGAGCGTTGTCCACAATGGCGTGTTGCACCACTTTGTCCACGAAGGCGGGTGCCTGGACCAGGCGACGCTTGGGCTCGTAAACATAGAAAACCTCGAATTTGCTGGGAACATAGAGGTCGGTGTTCAGGATGTAAGCCAAGCGCTCCGTGAGCATGAGAGCGTTTGCCTCATACTGCGCCGCGCTGAGTTTCTTCCTCTTTCCCTTCCGGGCCGCGAGGTAGGCACGGTACAGCACCTCGAAGGTGCAGATTTCTTCAAAAGTCTTTTGCATAGAAACAGCGAGGGCCGCCCTCCGTCTCAGAGCAACGGGGCGGCCCTCTTCCCTCAACGCCGTGGCGGTGTGTTGCCAGACGGCACCGCGCAGTAGCCGGGAATCCCGAAGGACCCCCGGCATCGGCGTAATGTGTTTATCCGCCCCCTCCCGGGAGGGTTTGGACAGGATATGGCCCCCTTTGATGATGGAAACTCTGCTTTCGGCCAGGCCTACTCGAACTCATTACCCCATCAGAGCGGGGCGCACCCCGTAGGAATTGTTGGCGTTCCAGTTGTTGTAGTCGCCATTGGAGTTGACGTTCCACACGTTGTTGGTGTTGTTGGTGTTCGGGGAGCGGAGCCACCAGTTGGTGGCGCGACGGGCCATACCCTAATACCAGGCGGCTGCCCCCGCCGTGTATCTATCTTCGGTGGAGAGCGCGGTCTATGGCCGAGGCGATGATATTCGCCTGGAGCTCATAGTTCCGCACCTCCTCTTGCCGCCGGAGGTTCTTTGCCCTCTCGCTGTCCTTCTTCTTCCACGCCAACGTCATGTACTTCACATCGGTGATGAACTTCGTCCAGTGACCCATCCGCCTGATGCTGATATAGCCCAGGGATTGACTGATCTCCACCAGCTTCAGGAGGAGGTTGCAGTCATTCAGCGCGGCGTGGACCAGATCGAGCCGCCGGTCGTACTCCGTCTGGAAGGAGCAGTCGTTGGCGGCATGGATGTTCTTCACGATGGAGACCGCGGCATTTCGTGTGGCGTTGATGTAGGTATGAAGAGCACTCTTGGGGAAGCCCTCTTTCTTCTCCGCCTTCTTCAGCCGGTCGGTGTACTCCTGGATCAGGTCATCCCGGGCCTCCGGCGGGAGGTTCCGTATTGCCGTCAGCATCTCGATGACCTCCGGGAGCTCCAGCGTCTTATCGCTGATCGGCTTGGTCACGATGAAGGTATATACCAGGAGGTCCTTCGTCTTATTCCCCAGCACAAACTCCTTATCCGGCATCCGCTTTGCACCTCCGGTTCAGGCACCCCCGGCGGGCGGCCTTCAGGTCCTCAGCTTCTCCACGGAATATGCAGAAGTCACGGTTCACCAGAAGGACGGCGCGGTTTCCCGACGGTGTGATCCCGCACAGGGTAAGCCCAGGAGAGAATGGCACGTCGCACGGCGGTTCCAGCTCTGAAAAGAGGTTCCCCACCATACATGACAGCTCCGCAGGGGTAGGTGAGATGATCTCTTCCGTCAAAACTCGATCCTCGCTTGCGCGACATTGTGGACACCTTCAACCGTCACGCCGTCAAGGTCCTGGAAGGTGATTGTGAACGGGTTTCCGCTCACGTCTGTGCTATACATCAGCTCCAGCAGGGTCAACCTGGAGTCCAAGCTGTCCATTTCGGAGTGAATGGCCGGGTGAGCGTCGGGGTCTGCGTTGTGCTCATCAATGAGCCCCTGGGCCTCCGTGAGGAACTGCGGGAGGATCACTGTCATACAGAAGTCCTCCACGTCCTCAGCGGTCATAAAGGCCAGGGCGGGGTATGCGATGACCACGTTCACGCCCTCCGACACCTTCAGCACCACGGGGTATCTGCGGATGTCGATGGCGCCCTGATTGTAGGCGCTCACCCACTGGGGGAAGTCACCCAGGCACCCGTAGTAGATCATCACCTCGGTGTCTCCGTCCATAGCGAACACACCGAACTCATTGAGCCAGAAGCCGGTGCCAAGGCCGCCGTTTAGGTCGGACCGATACTCCACCACCATCTCCACGGAGTCCCCATTCCGAAGGGGCTCTGTGCTGGTCCCCTGGGCTACGGGTGCCACCAGGTCCGTCAGTGAAGCCATATCCTCCAGGGAGGCAGGTTTCCCGCTTCCCACCATGATCCGGCTGATCTCCAGGGTCTCCCCAGCCATCAGGCCCGCGATGTAGCTCCGGCCTGCGGCCGGTACAAAAAATCCATACTCTGCCATTGTGAAGCCTCCTATTCCATGATGATTTCAGGTAGTACGGTCTGCATGATGGAGAACATCGCAGGAACGATGTTCACATCCGCTTTCAGGTTATAGTCGATTTCAAGCTCCGGGAGCTGAGTGGACATCACTCCCTGGAACGCGGCGCCGCCAATAAAAACAGAACCCTCCATAAGAGGGTTCTCAGTCGTAGCCCGGAGCCGAAGGTCAACGCCTCCGGCTCGGATGATCGGCATTTCCAGCAGATCCCGGGGATTCGTCTCGGGGTCCAGAGGAGGGGTTGTCAGCAGGATGGTGGCCGGGATTTCCGGGTCCGTCTCATAGTAGACCGGCGACTTATCCCAAAAATACTTGATCCCCTTCATCATGGACCAGTAGGTACAGTCGTTGGTGTTCAGCAGGATTTTCCACTTCAGGAGCTTTCGGTACAGATCATCGTCCAGCACCTCGCCTTCGTAGGATTGCTCCACCATCACTCGTGCGTCATACCGGGAGAGCACCACGATCTCGCCGATGAGGTCAAGCTGGGCCCCGGTACAGGCCTCCAGGTCCAGGAGCTTCAGGAGGGACATCAGGAAGTCATAGACCTCCTGAAACTGCTGGGCGTATGATTCCACCAGGACACTGATGTTTTTCTTCCCCCTGAACTGCTCCAGCAGATCGTCCACCATCTTCTGCCGGTAGTCGAAGTTATACTCAGTCATCCAGGGCCACCTCGATTCTGGTGGAGCTGGTCATCGCTCTTTGCCGGTTGGTGATCTCCACGCTCCTCAGCGGATAGGAGGAGGGCTGACCCTCCGACGCGCTGGTGGTCGTGTAGATGGAAACGTCGATGTAGCTGATCCCGGGGACCTGCTCGTAGATGGCCGGGAGGAACTGCTGTTGCGGAACAACGTCCTCGCCGTTCTCCACCTGGCTCATCGCGTCCACGATGGCCGTCTCCACCAGCTCCGCATAATTCGCCGGGACCAGACTTGCCTTCGAGATGGTCAGCGTCACCTTGAACCAGCAGTAGATGTAGGTCGGCCGGTTGAAGCAGACCTCGATCATATCATCATCCTCGCCCGGGACATCCACCGATACGGAGCCGTAGGTGGTGATCCCGGCGGAAACCGTGGCAAGGATTTGTTCGGCGATGTCGCTGTTGCTCCCGCCGTCCACCACGGCCTCCACGCTGTGGGGCGGGCGGCCCTCACTGTCCGTCTCATTGGTCCGGTTCTCATACACCTGGGCCGCTGTGACCCCGGCGCAGTTGGCGAGGATCGCCGACCGGATGCTGTCGGTCATGCGGGAGGACCGGCTGAAGATTTTATCCACATAGCTCTGCCGGAGCTCCACGTCGGTCTCCAGGAGGCGGCCCGCAACGTAGCCGCACAGGTTGGTGCAGCTCAGGAAGCCGGTGGGCGCGGTGACGATCTTGGTAATCGCCCCATTCGGGAGGGACACTTCCCCCGGCTCCTCACTGGCAAAGCTGATGATGGCCGTCACGCTCTCCGTGGTCAGGTTGTCCGTCAGGAGCATGGAGTTCTCCGACTCCACATCGGCGGCCTCGATGATCAGCAGAACATTCTCGCTGTCCACCGAAGCGGTGAAGGCCTCCGCTTCGTCGGCAAGAATGAGGTCCCGGAGTCCGCCTAAAATCGCCTCCGGGCCGTCCTGGGCCTTACAGGTGTAGGAATATAGGGTTCCGTTCAGGGCCACCGTGTAGGCCTCCCCAGGTTGCGTGGAGACCACCTTCACCTTGGCCTTGTTGAAGGAGGACCGGGAAATGGTGCGCTCCTCCGCCGAGAGGAACTTGATGGCCGGATTGGTGTCCGACTCGATCAACGTCTCTTCGTCCAGGGTGATCCCCTCCGTGCACTCGCAATGGATGGGGTAGTAGGTGCTCCGGGCCTTCTCCCGGCTGTTCCCGCCGAACTGCACCGCGTTGTCCAGGGCGGCGCCCTCCGCCGACATGGGGGAGAGGTTGTGGTAGATGTCTGCCCCCAGCTCCCACAGCTCGGCGATCTTGTCCGCCACGCTGGTGTTCAACGTGTTCAGGAAGGACCGGGTGTTGGCCCCCACCTGTACCCCAAAGCCCTCTGTCTGGAAGGCGTTGATTTCGGAGAGGATGGTATCAAACCGTTTGATACGAAGGCCCGTCTCCGTGATTCCATACTCAGGCACTCATAAGCACCTCCTCGCTATAAAGTTCACCGTCCGCATAGCCGTCGAAGGTTATACGGGCGGTCCGCGTCTGGCTGTCGATCTTCACTTCCAGGTTTTTCACGTCGGTCATGCCGTCAACGTCCATGATCTCTTGCCGGATGATCTGCTTGATGGCCTCCACATCCGGCTTCTTCACCATGATCCGCTCGATGTAGGGGACTCCGGCCTCCGGCGCGAAGCGCCATTCCCCGAAGAGCCACCGGAGGCGGATGAGGACCGCCTGCCGGACCGATTGCGTGAGCATCACATCTCCGAAGTCGTTGACCTCCAGATCGCCGGACACGTTCAGCTTCAGGTCATACATGGTCTAACCCCCTATCAGCACATCGCCGCTCCCGGAGGAGATTTCCCCGCTCCCGCTGTGAGGGGCAAGGGCGTCTCCGATCCGTGCCGCCGGCCGGCCGTTGATGAAAACTGTCGAGCTCCCGGCGGCCACCGCCCCCTGGGAACTTCCGCAACACCCGTCCCGCTCTGTGGTCACACTCCCCACGGTAGCGGCCGGGCGGCCATTGATGAAAACATTGCCGGAGCACCCGGCGGAGATTTCCCCGCTGAAGGTCTCCGGGCTATGGGGCGGGGAATGGCCGGAATGTTCCCCGGCCGTGGTCCCTGTTACGCTGTCATTCAGCCGTGCCGCTCCAGGCATATCCTCACCTCCCGTCAGTTCAGGTTGACCACGCCGCCGGTAACGGTAAGGTCCCCGGTTATGGTCACGTTGCCGTTGATCTTCACCGCCGCCGCGTCGATCTGGACCAGGCCGCTTTGGACCTTCACCCTGGTTCCCTTCACATCAACGATGACGGCGTTGGAACTGGTGGCCTCAGCCATGACGCTGTTGCCTTTTGCGAAGATCCCCACAATGGCAACGGCGTTACTGAGGTCGAACTTCAGGTCCGTGCCGGTGTCCCGGTCATAGAGGAACTGGTCAAGGGCCTGTTCTGCAAAGAGGATCAGGCACCCGTCCCCGGCCTTCACCGGATAGGCTATGGTGGCCCCCTGTGCGGAGCATTGAGGAAAGACCACCGGCACCCCGGTGATCTGCGGGTAGTCCATCATCTCTCCCTTGGGGGTCTTGATCTTCATGGACGGGAGAACCGTAGCCTGACAGGTGGAGCCGTCGAAGGACACGATCTTCCCCGGCACACAGGTGTGGACCTGGGTCAGTGTAGCATTGATGGTCTCTTTGACCTGTTCCGAAAATTCGCCTCTGCCGCTCATCCTACCACCTCCAAAACTCGCGCCTTGCACTTCCAGTCGCCACTCAGGTTGTCCCCGTCGATGTCAAGAGTGGAAATGCGGAAGAACCCCTCCAGGTACTTGCTCTGGACCTGAACGTAGTCGCCGATCCCGATGGCGCCGTTCATCAGGAACTCGATGTCCCAGCCGATCTCATTGGTGCCGTCGGAGTCCGAACTGCTGACCTGGACCCGCTGGGGTATGTTCAAAAGGCCGGTCTCCGCGCTGAGAACGTACACTTCCTTGCTCATCACGTCCCCCGGCTTCTTCACCTGGAGGATTCCGTTCTGGATGGACCACTCCAGGCCGCTCACGGCACAGGCCTTTGTCAACGCAAACTTCGCTTGCCCCACGAAGGAGAACCCGTTGGGGATGTCGGCAAACTCGGCGTTGTAGCTGTAAGTCACCGTCACTCCCATTTGGGCGGCCACATCGTCAATGATCTTCTTCGAGTTGACCTTTCCGGCATAGGAGATGGACACCCATGTGTCCCTGATCTCCGCCAGGCCGTCCACCACCTCTATCTCGGTCATCACGTCCGCGCCGTCCGGCTGTGTGCGGGTGTATGAGACCGAGCCGGACAGGATCAGGGGAAGGGTGTTCCCATATCCAGCCTTCAGGGTGAGGAAGCACCCCTCTTCCTCCAGGGTGGCAAGGTGGGATTTGTTCAAGTTCCACACCTGCACCTTTGCGGTGTTGCTACTCTCCAGCTCTTGCTTCTGGATGGAGAAGGCGATGTGGAGAGCGTAGGGCGTGGTGTCCCCGATTTCAAATCCAACTGACCCCGGCTTCCCTGCGGTCATCCGGTACTGCCGGTCAAAGTTTTGCACATCATCACCTCCGTGGGTGTGCGAGGGCGCGTAGCGCCCCTATATATACTCCCGAAGGGAGTAGGTTTCTGGTATATGGTTATGGTACTGGTTATGGTTATGGTTATGGTACTGGTTACACGGGATTGTCACGGTGACAGTCGTTGGATTGTCCGTTGGACTGTCACCGTGACATTTTGCTTTTTCATTCCTCCGGGGGGATAAAAACGAACTGTGCGGTGCCGTTGAGGAAATCCTGCCGGCCGACCGCCTCTTTCTCGCAGATCACGCCGAAGGCCCCGGCCGGGAGCCCAGGCCTCCCGCAGAAGATGTTGAGGGGTAGGCTGGGGACCACCCTGATCCCCTCGATGATGGGGGTCCGGTCTGAGTTGTAGACCCCCCACATCCACCGCTGGGCGGTGTCATTCCAGGTGAACCGAAGGAGATAGGCGGTCCCGCCGAGGACCACCCTGGAAAAGCTGTCGTTCATGTCCGGTACGGAAATGATGGTGTACTCCAACTTCTCACCTCCCTCAGATCAGGCCGGCGGAGGACGCCACGTTGTAGAGGATGGACCCGGAGCTCTGCTTCCGGGCGCTGGAGCCGCCAGAACT
>ERZ780162.886-NODE-886-length-22244-cov-3.591284_pt1 | contig 22244 bp, 20 predicted proteins | sample MGYA00511474_ERZ780162 | MGnify/ENA primary metagenome ERZ780162 (study PRJEB29588, sample SAMEA2143633) | human gut metagenome | biome: human gut; feature: human-associated habitat; material: faeces | place: Denmark | collected 2008/2010 ...
CGACCGAGCTGCCAGAAAGCCACAGCGCTGGCTGCTGCAACATTGAGAGAATCCACACCGTGGGACATGGGAATCCGCACCGTATAATCGCAGGAGGCAATGGTATCAGCCCGCAGCCCGTCTCCTTCACTCCCCAGTACGATGGCCAGCTTTTTCTCTGCCATCAGCCGGGGATCCTCTATGGACAAAGAATCCTCCCGGAGCGCCATTGCGACAGTCCGGAAGCCCAGACGATGCAGAAGCGCGTGTCCTTCCCCCGGCCAGGCATACGGCCCTTCTGCCGGGAGGAACGTCCATGGAATCTGAAAAACGGTGCCCATGCTGACGCGGATGACCCGGCGGTAGAGCGGATCGCTGCAGCCATGAGTCAGAAGGACCGCATCCATATGAAGTGCCGCTGCGGAGCGGAATATGGCACCCACATTCGTGGGGTTCATGATCTGTTCCAGCACGGCAATCCGCGCTGCGCCCCTGCAAACATCTTCCACAGACGGCATATCCGGACGATACATGGCACAGAGCATGCCTCGGGTGAGCGCAAATCCTGTCAGCCGTGTCAGGACATCAAAAGGAGCCGTATAAACAGGAATCCTCCGGCCATGGCCGGGCTGTCCTTCCGGGTCGCGCATCTGCAGCAGATGCATATTGTTCCGGATCAGTCTTCCCGCTTCTTCCGCCTGCCGTTCTTCACAGAGTATGGAAATCGGCACACAACCCGCCTGAAGCGCGCGCTCGATCACCCTGGGGCTTTCCGCAATGAATACGCCCCGGTCCGGTTCATTCAGCCGAAGCAGCTCTGTTTCCGAAAGACGGGCATACAGATCAAGCTCCGGAGCATCAAGATTGTCAATTTTCATAACATCAGTTTTGTCCGTTCGTTCTGTCATCTGCGTCAGGTTTCTCCTGTTTCTTTATATGGCTGTGGCGTCGTTTTTCCTCCACAGACCGAAATGAGCGACAGCGCTTCAGGCTGTGGCGCTGCCGCTCTTTATGTGTGCGCCCGGCGGCGCACGAGTCTTACCTGTTCATGGAAGAGCTTCAGGCAATCCTGGTTACTTTATAATCCTGATCTTCCACGGCTTTTTTCAGGACATCGTCGCTGACCTGGGAATTCAGAGTCACAACTGCTGTTCCCGTCTCATGGCTCACTTCCGCGCTGTCTACCTGATCCAGCGCTTCAAGGGCTTTCTTTACCGTATTCTCGCAGTGCATACAACTCATACCTTCAATACTGATCGTCTTTGTCATGGTTTTGTCCTCCTTGTTATTGCTGTTTTTCTTGGTTTTGATCTTTCTATCTTTACTGGTATCATACATTTTGAACCAGTTAAGACGCAATGCATTACTTACGACACAGAAGCTGGAAAGGCTCATGGCAGCGGCTCCGAACATCGGGTTCAACAGCCATCCGAAGATGGGATACCATACGCCGGCAGCCAGCGGGATGCCGATGACGTTATAAAAGAACGCCCAAAACAGATTCTCATGGATGTTACGCAGGGTTGCGCGGCTCAAGCGGATCGCCGCGGCCACATCGGTAAGCCTGCTCTTCATGAGCACCACATCTGCGGCGTCGATCGCGATATCGGTGCCTGCGCCGATGGCGATGCCGATATCAGCTCTTGTCAGAGCAGGGGCATCGTTGATGCCGTCGCCTACCATTGCAACTTTGCCTTTCTTCTTCAGGGAACGGATCACACTCTCTTTTCCATCCGGCAGTACGCCTGCGATCACTTCATCCACGCCCGCCTGCGCTCCGATAGCCTTTGCCGTGCGTTCGTTATCGCCTGTCAGCATAACCACATGAATACCCATGTTGCGAAGCTCTCTGATCGCTTCGGGGCTGTCTTCCTTGATGACGTCCGCCACTGCGATGATGCCGATCAGTTTTCCATCCCTGCTGAAGAACAGAGGAGTCTTTCCTTCTTCGGCGAGCCTGTCAGCTGTTTTTCTGGTATCATCAGAAACCCCGGCATTCTGGCTGATAAATTTCAGGTTGCCTCCACAGATCAGCGAGCCATTCACTTTTCCGGAAAGGCCATTGCCCGGTACAGCCTGGAAGCCTTCGGCATCGTATTTCCGGAGGGAAGGATCTTCCTTCGCCTTTACGATGACCGCATGGGCGAGCGGATGCTCACTCTTCTGTTCCAGGGCATAGGCATATGCCAGAAGCTCCTGTTCTGTTATTCCGTCTGCCGGGATCATATCCGTCACTTTCGGTTCGCCGCTGGTGATGGTCCCTGTCTTATCCAGTGCGACGATCTGCGTCCTTCCCGTTTCCTCCAGGGAAACAGCTGTTTTGAACAGGATACCGTTTTTTGCGCCCATACCGTTGCCGACCATGATCGCCACAGGCGTGGCAAGCCCAAGGGCGCAAGGGCAGCTTATAACCAGAACGGAAATGGCTCTTGCCAGTGCAAATCCGACGGTCTGTCCGGCCAGCATCCAGACGATAAACGTGACTATAGCGATAGCGATCACAGCCGGGACAAATACTCCGGACACCCGGTCGGCGATCTTGGCGATGGGCGCCTTTGTGGCCGCCGCGTCGCTGACCATCTGGATGATCTGCGAAAGAGTCGTATCCTCGCCCACACGGGACGCCTCGCACCGCAGATAGCCGGACTGGTTCAGAGTTGCGGCAGATACGGCGTCGCCCGCATTTTTATCAACCGGAATGCTCTCGCCGGTCAGCGCGGATTCGTTTACCGCGCTGGTCCCTTCCAGGACGATACCGTCTACCGGGATGTTCTCTCCGGGCTTAACGACGAACACATCGCCTTTCCGCACCTGGTCCACGGATATGACTTCTTCTTTGCCGTCCCGGATTACCGTCGCCGTCTTGGGAGCCAGCTTCATCAGGCTCTTCAGAGCGTTCGTGGTCCGTCCCTTGGAGATTGCCTCCAGCAGCTTTCCTACAGTGATCAGAGTCAGGATCGTGCCCGCTGACTCAAAATACAGATCATGCATATAGGTCATTACGCCCGCGGCATCTGAACGTGTCAGCGCGGCAGACATACCGAACATCCCATAGAGACTGTAAACATAGGAAGCTCCTGCCCCCAGAGCCACCAGAGTATCCATGTTCGGACCACCGTGGATCAGGCTGCTGAAGCCGCTCACAAAGAACTTCTGGTTGACCACCATGATCATTGTCGTAAGCAGCAGCTCGATCAGGCCGATCGCCATATGATTGTCGGCCAGGACGGAAGGCAGCGGCCAGTTCCACATCATGTGGCCCATGGAAATATACATTAACGGGATCCAGAGACAAAGCGAGGCGATCAGCCTCCGTTTCATTTTTGGCGTTTCTTTATCCTTCAGGGATTCCTCCTCCTCGGCGATAGAAACGCCCTTCCCTTTTGCCTGATCCGCATGCGCCCCTTTTTCCGAAGCGCCATATCCAGCCTTCTCAACCGCATCAATAACTGATTCCGGGGAAGCCGTGCCTTCCACTCCCATGGAATTCGTCAGAAGGCTGACGGTACAGGAAGTGACTCCCGGAACTTTGGAAACGGCTTTTTCGATTCGGTTGCTGCACGCCGCACAGCTCATACCGGTGATATCATATTGTTTCATGTTCATTCCTCCAAGTCTATGAATTCAAGTCAGAGTTATTTCATAAGCTTCTGCAGGACCTTTACGAGCTCATCGATGGCTTCCTCTTCCCTGCCATCTTTGATATCGTCCACCACGCAGGACCGGAGATGTTCTGCCAGGAGCACCTTGTTAAAACTGTTGAGTGCCGCGTTTACTGCCGAAACCTGGATCAGGATATCCGGGCAGTATACATCACTCTCAACCATTTTTCTGATCCCTCTGACCTGGCCTTCGATCCGGCTCAGGCGGTTCAGCATATCCCGGCGTTCTTTCTCAGAGCGTTGTTTTGTCCTGTGGCTGCATTTCGTACATTCTTTTGATTCTTCCACTCTTATGCTCCTTTTATAAACCCCCACGGGGTATTTCCTGCTACAGTCATAATATATACCCACCGGAGGTATTTTGCAACCCCTAAATTAAAAAAAATTATAAATTCCTGTCCGGTCTCTGCCGTGTACAAAATCGTTTTTCCGAAAGCTGCCATCTGCAAAGAAAGTTATCAACACTTCCTTCAGGGGAGGGCGACGTTCTGGACTCCCAGACCTGGCGGCATGCCAGTCATACTACAAAAAAGCGCTGCAGAGCTCTGCAACGCTTATGTCTTCCGGCATTATTTTTTTCAGGATCCTCTCAGCCACAGTCTCACAGGCATGTCTCTGTTCCAATCCGTACAACGTATATTCCCTGAAATCTCACTTATTTTACCTTGTGTCCGGACGCCGCTTCAAAATTATATTTCACGATCCCAAGGTCAACCTTTGTATATGGACCGATGCCGGCGATACGGATCACAGGATTACCATCCTTCATTCCCATCTTAAATTTCTGTTGGTTAATGGCGGTCGGGGCCATGAGCGCGGCTTCCGCTCCTTTTCGGAACCAATCCGGCATCACGCCCTTTGTCACCATGACGCTTTCCAGTGCCCGGCTCTTGTGAGCTGTACCCTGTGTTTCTCCGTAGCCTATGGAAATGACGAGCACCAGTTTTTCTCCTTCAGGAATCAGCTTTTTCACGCTGCTCTTATTGAAGGACAAAGCCACCCAGCAGGTGTTCAGTCCCATCCTCTGTGCTTCAAGGACTATCTTCTCTCCGTAATAGCCGCACTTTTCATCCAGATCATCAGAAGGCTTACCCGCCAGAATGATATAGTTTTCCACATTGCGGAATTTCCCATAATGCGCCAGTCTTGAGTCAAAACCGGAAGGATCGTCAAAACGTATCCAGATATGCAGTCCGCTCTCCTCATTGCATGCCCTGATCAGCTCCTCCAGTTTATCTCTCTTATCCTCCTCGATCTTACGACCGGTATAGGCCCTCACTGAATGTCTTTCCCTTATTGCCTGTACGATATCCATTTTCATCCTCTTTTCTGCTGTCAGACAGCTTTTCTATCTACAATTTTTCCCGCAGTTTCCAGATTATCAAAGCTGCAGCTTCTATCCGGTCATAAGACAAAGAAACTGCAGCAACCAGGCGCGACTTCTGCTATTCCCTCCTCAATTTTATGGCCTAAACCGATCACTCCTTCTGGCAGTTTAATTAAATCAAAATCTTTATCATTAAGTTTCACAGCAGATGAACGCATCGCATCCGCACTGAGAGTATATTGTTCTGCCTCACAAGGCAGCTCTACAGTAGTAGTCTCCGTCATAGAATTATTGATAACGAGATATACAATGCCATCTTTTTTATCTCGACGGGAATGGCAGTACACATGCGCGCCTTCTCTGTCTGGATTATTACAGTCATAGACTTTTGTCCCCATCAGTCTGTTCCAGAGAAGGACTGCATAATAATTGGGGCGGGGCCTGAATATACCATGTTCCAGAAAACCATAATCTGAAGAGGCAAGTGTGTTATGGAAGATCACGCCATCCGTGATCACAGAAAAACTTCCCAGCTCGTTCAGTGTCCGCAGGACATCCAGATAAGTAGATGCCCAGGTATTTCCACCGGCACCTGCATCACCGGATTCCGTGACCCACATCTGGCCTCCAGGTACATATTTATCCCTCAGTTCTGCATGGCTTCTGGCACATTCCGGCGCCACGGACAGATACTCGTCTGTACTGGCTTCCTCAGCAGTCCAATGGCTGTCAGGAGCCAGGGACGCCCCTCTCTCGGAAATGCCATTATAATAATGATAGCTGAAAATATCCGGCCGGATAGTTGTTCCCTCCATCAGAGCCTGCGTGGTGCAGGTCGGGGCAATACCCGCGATTCCGGCCGACAGGCTTCGCTTCCCGTTGCAGCTCAGGGATGGGTCTCCAGTAGTACATGGACCAACGAGAATACAGTTTGGATAATGCTTTCTTACCCATCCAAAGAAGATATCCTGGTCCCGGGCGTAATCCGCAGCAGCATAACCTGCAGGAGCTCCCGAAAACTCCAGCATATTTGGCTCATTCATAAACTCTGCGGCATCTATGTCCACACCATATGCATGGCTGAAATCGAAAATCTTTGCTGCCTGCGTCAGATCAAGCGCTCCACCGCCCGGATGATCCCCTGTACAGTTGCTGACAGAAATCAGCAGCTTTCCTTTCACAGCTTTTACGAAGTCCAAAACTCCAATCCACTGTTCCCTGGTCAATACACTGCTGTAACCTTCCGGTGCTTTTCCTCCTGTTATCCCGTCGAAATCATAGTATGTTTTGGTTGCCCAGGAACCGGAAACCCGGATCCAGACCGGGCCAAGATATTTCACATAACTGCGCAGTTTTTCATTATACAGGTCAATCGGTGGATAATATTCCATCATTTCTGACATGGATGCGACATCTTTCATATCGCCGGTTTTTTCAATGTGAAAGCTCTCTGTTCCGGCTATCTGTTCCGGGGTATAACTTTTCCAGAAAGTCCCTCCCGTCACTTCTGTCATTTCTATATTAAATGACACCAGACGTTCATCAACCGATTGGATCAACTTCAGATCATCCGGATTAAAATTAATTTTTACTGCCATGTCTCTCGTTCCTTTCTTTGCATCAATGTTATCAGCTTTCCTGCCCTATTTCAAGCCATGATATTTCCACGTTCACAGCGGTTTCCCCATGCGTCAATAAGCGTCTTCCCCCGGTATACGCACAGGATTTCACAATTATTGGAGCATCTGCCGCAGGAAGTTTCCCTGATGTGGAAGTCCAGATTCTCAATGGTAAAATCAAATTCCCTGCAGGCGCTGCCGTTCTGAGCCAGGATTGCAGCCCCGATGGCTCCCATCAGATGGCCGTTCGGGTCCACGTTTACCCTGCATCCCAGAGCCCTTTCTTCTCCACAAGGATGATCTTGGAATCCTGTCCGCCGATCTCCAAGATGGTGCGCACATCCGGGTAGAAGGATGTTGTCCCCACAGCATGCGCTGTGATTTCTCATTGCGTGCCATTACATGTCCCCTTTCTGAAATCGGTAATAAAGCAATCCGCGCGGTATGCCTATCGTAACAGGTTTCATGCTAATCTCCATTCTGAAGCTTCAGCAGCTTTTTCTGTACCCATTCATTAAACCGGGTCAGATACCGGAAAATGGATTCCGACGCAATGACAAAAAGGACCAGGAGCATGATACATTGCCTGGAGACGGCTGTGATCCCGAACAGCCGGGGGACCAGCAGAACGCATCCCACGAGCCCTGCCGCGCACCCCCACCAGATCAGGCGGCGCACCGCATTCATGGGCCGGCAGATCTGATACAGGATCATGAAACCCACCACGGAAAGAAGCAGGGTTGCCGCCGTTGAAATGTCATCCGCCCCGATCTGAAATGTCTCTCCGAAAAATGCCAGTCCGGTGACCAGCAGCGCGTCCGTGATCCCGGCAGGAAGCGCTTTCAGGAACACGTTGGTGAGAAATTTTCCCCGTATCTGACCGAAGTTCGGCTGCAGAGACAGGAAAAATCCAGGTATGCCTATGGTGAACATGCTGACCAGCGATATCTGGGAAGGCTCCAGGGGATATTGGAACACAAAGCACAGGGAAGCCAGGGACAGCAGGAAGGAAAAGATGTTCTTCACAAGGAAAAGGCTGGCGGACTGCTGGATATTGTTCACAACGCGCCTTCCTTCACCGACCACATCCGGCATCCTGGAAAAATCCGATTCCAAAAGCACCACCTGGGAAGCCTGGATGGCCGCCTCGCTTCCGGACGCCATGGCGATGCTGCAGTCCGCGTCCCTCAGAGCAAGCACATCGTTTACGCCGTCCCCTGTCATAGCCACCGTTTTCCCATTCTTTTTCAGCGCTTTTATCAGGAGCCTTTTCTGTTCCGGGAGCACTCTCCCGAATACGGTATACCGCATCGCGGCTTGTTCCAGTTCTTCCTGCGTATGCAGTTTTCTGGCGTCCACATACCTGTCTGCGCCTGCAATGCCTGCTTCCTTTGCCGCCTCGGAAACGGTCAGCGGATTGTCCCCGGAGATCACTTTGATCTCCACGCCCTGCTTTGCAAAATAGGCAAATGTCTCCGGCGCTTCTTTCCGGATGCGGTTCTGCAGGATTATGGCTGCCATTGGCTGTATCCCTGTTTTCAGGGGCTTCCCGTCGGGATGTTCCGCACTTTTTCCGAAAACGAGGACACGGTATCCGCGGCGGGAGTATCCCTCCAGTCTTTCCCTGTATTCTCCGTATCTTTCCAGAAGCACCATTTCCGGCGCGCCGAGAACATAGGATGTCCCGTCCAGCATGGCGCCGCTGTATTTTGTCTCAGAAGAAAAGGGGACCACGGATTCCGGCTTTCTGTCCGTTTTATCCGGAAAGGCGAGCTGTAGCGCCCTCATTGTTCCGTTTTCCGGCTCCATCGCATGTACGAAACCGGCCAGTAATTTCCCCGTTTCCTCCTTTTCCTCCATCGGGCAGACCAGCTCCTTCACCTCCATCGCTTCTTCCGTTATCGTGCCCGTTTTATCCACGCACAGGACATTTACCCGGGCAAGCGTTTCCATGCTTTTCATATCATGGAGCAGCACCTTTTTTACGGCGAGACGTACCGTACCAACCGTCAGCGCCATCGTGGTGAGAAGATAAAGTCCTTCCGGTATCATGCCGATGACCGCCGCTACCATGGACAGGATACTGTCCCGGAAAGATTCCCTATTCCAGATATAGCTCTGATAAAAGAGCGCGGCGCCAATGGGGATGATCGCGATCCCGGCGATGCGTACCAGCCTGTTCAGGGAGCGGATCATTTCAGACTGCTCTCCTTCCCGCATGGCTTTCGCCTGCAGGGTCAGTCTGGAAATGTAGGAATCCCGTCCGACGGCTTCCAGCCTTGCCCGGCAGTTTCCCGCCGTGATGAAGCTTCCGGACAGAAGGGAATCGCCTTCCCTCTTCACGATCTCCTCTGATTCTCCCGTAAGCAGGGACTCGTTGACCCTGACCTCTCCCCGGCATACAACGGCATCCGCGCAGACCTGACTTCCTGTGCGGAAAATCACAATATCGTCGATCACAAGCCCGCCGGAATCCACCTGCTGCAGCCTGCCTTCCCGGACCACCTCCGCATGAGGGGCGTTGAGCATGTTCATTTTATCCAGGATCTTTTTGGCACGGATTTCCTGTATGATGCCGACAGCTGTGTTTATGATAATGACAGGAAGAAAGGTCAGATTACGGAATGAGCCCGTCAGGCAGACAAGAACAGCCAGGACCGCGAAAATAAAGTTAAAATAAGTGCAGACATTTTTTCTGATGATATCACGGACTGTAAGGCTGGAAGCATCCACTTCCTCATTGCCCCATCCGGCATCCATCCTCTCCTGCACCTGGCTGCTGTCCAGCCCTTCCATACAGTCCGGGTACGCCCGCACGATCTCTTTCCGGGCATTCTCTTTTTCCTGGAACTTATTCTTCTCTTTCCTTTTCATGCCATGCTCTTTCTCTCACACGCGGCCGTTTCTTTCCTATTTTTTTCTGAGTATATCATAAACGATAACAAACCCCAGGGCGGCGGCGATCAGGAAACCGATCGCCCCGAGTGCCGGAATGCCGAACAGCCTGCCATGCATATCTGTCGTACAGATCAGGCTGGAACCCACCAGAAGGCCGGCACAGATGATCGCCATGATGAGCTTGTTCACCATGGCGTCGATCTTGGAGAGCGGTTCCTCTGAACCGGTGATTTCCAGATTCACCTTAGTCTGGCCTTTCACTGTCATTTTCAGGATATCCGCCAGCTGCACCGGGACTTCCAGCCCTTTCCTCATAGCAGACAGAATAGCGGCTGCAGCTTCATTAAGTTCTTTTTTCAGGTCAGGTTTTCTTCCCGCCAGATGCTGTCTTACAATTTCCATGAAATTGATCTGCGGATCAGCATCCGAAAGCACTCCTTCCAGCGTAACAAGGCCCCGGCCAAGCATGGAAAGACCTTCCGGCAGGCCGATATGGTTCCGGTTTGTCACATCCACCATTTCCATCATGAGCTGTCCCAGATTGATCGATGCAAAATCCATACTTCCATAACGGTCCACCAGCATTTCCAGGTCATTGTATAAGGCGGTACGGTCCGGCTTCTGTCTCAGCACGCCAATGGAAAGGACAATGCTTTCCAGTTCATAGATATCTCCGTCGGAGATTGCCTGAACGGCTGAAGTAAACTGCTCCCTGTCACGGGCAGACAGCCTGCCGGCCATCCCGAGGTCCAGCCAGACGATCTTCCCGTCCCGGATCAGGATATTCCCCGGATGTGGGTCCGCATGGAAAAAGCCATCGTCAAGGACCTGTTTGGCATAATTCTCAGCCAGTTTCCCTGCAATTTCGCTCATATCGTAGCCAAGCGAAAGAAGTTCCTCCTTATGGTCAATGGGAATGCCTTCCACATACTCCATGACCAGAATCCTTGAAGTGGTCAGACTTTTTTCCACTGCAGGGCAGGCCACATATGCGATATCCGCATTCAGGGCTGCAAATTCCTGCAGATGAGAGGCTTCCATAAGGAAGTCCATCTCCTGCTGGGCAGTCGCCCACATTTCTTCGATCACGACCCTGAAATCCAGCGGGTCCCCGAGTTCCGGAGCAAACTTCACAAGGCCGACCGCTTTCCGAAGGATGGAGATGTCTTCTCCCATCGTTTTTCGGATTCCCGGCCGGCATACCTTTACCACAACTGCTTTGCCGTTTTTCAGCACAGCTCTGTGCACCTGCGCAATGGAAGCAGAGCCAACCGGCTGCGGATCGAGGAAATGAAAGACCTCTTTCCAGCTCTTTACCCCGTATTCTTCTTCGATGATCTGCCTGACCTTAGGAAACGGCATTGGCTCCGCATGGGTGCGCAGCTTTACCAGTTCATCACAGTAGGCCGCAGGGATCAGGTCGGAACGCATGGACAGGATCTGACCGAGTTTGATAAAGGTCGGACCGAGCTGTTCCAGGATCCGGCACAGTTTCTGCGGTGTCAGTCCATGCGCAATGTCATTTTCTTTTAGGATCATGAAAATCTCATGGAGCCTGGCACTGTTCTTTTCCGTTCTATTTCCCATTTTCCAGCCTTTCTGCCCCATTTAACTTATTGCTGTCCTATGTCAGGCATCTTCGTCCTCATCACTTATGGGAATCTCAACTGTGTCAGCCTGTTCCGGGGTCTGGCTGTTTTCCGCTTCATCCAGTTTTTGACGCAGAAGTTCCCTTTCTTCCGGGGTCATTTCATTGATACGTCCGGCAATTCTTTCCACCGGCTCATTGCCCTGTATATTAGAAGCGGCCTTTTTCACCTTATCGGAAACATCCCGCTTCAATTCCTCATTCAGGATCTTTCCCTGCTCCACCGTCAGTTCCCCTTTTTTTACCAGACCATCCACGATCTCCGCCGACTTCTCAGCTGAAACAGCTATGGCGCCGATGCCTGCCAGAAAAATCTTTTTCACTTCCGTACTGAAATCACTCATTTTGTTTACCTGCCTTTCTCTCATTTCATGATTTAAAAATTTATAGATCATGCCTTTTGGGCCGTCCATAACCAAATCAGATTTTTTTGCTGATTCCCATGCCAAAAGCTCCGGGACCCACATGGCTGCTTACGCTGAAGGACAGAGGATCATATCTTACTGTCTCTCCATGAAAAGCCTCCTTCTGCAAGGCATGGTTCCTCTTACCTTCGCATAGGCATCCAGACGTTCTCCCTTAATGATCAGGAGCGGCTTTATATTCAGAAGTGTACCCATAGCCGCCCCTGCCGGTGTTACACGCCCTCCTTTTTTCAGATACTCCAGAGTTTCGACGCCAATGAATACGACAGATTCGAATGCCTCCTGCTCCAGTCTCTCTTTTATTTCACATGCTGTACACCCCTGTCTGCGAAGGTGCATCGCATCCATGACGGAATGTCTCTGGGTCACTGAAATCCGATGGTTATTTACCACCTGGACTTTTCCGTCATAGGATCCGGCGAGCATGAGCGCTGTCTGGCAGGAACTGCTCAACCCGCTGGACATGGGGATATAAAGGATCTCATCATACCCGGCGTTAAGCAGCCGGTCCCATGTATCCAGGACGATCTCAGGAGACGGCTGTGATGTGGAAACATCCTTATGCTCCAGCAGGCAACGGTAAAACTGTTCGTGTGACAGATCAGACCCTTCATAGAACGTAGCCCCTTCTATGATAACCGGCATTGGGATCACGCTGATGCCTATCTCCGCGCCTTCTTTTTCTGATATTCCGCTGTTACTGTCAGTTACTATCGCTGTATTCATATTATTCATTTTCCCTGCCTTTTTACTGCGTTGGGTTTTCCCTCATGCAGGTTTCAGGAAAGCGGATATCCACAGAATGATATCTTCAAAATGTATAATTACCAGAATCAGTCCGATCGTAAATACGATCAGGAACATACAGGTCTTTAATATCTTTCTATTCATCTGTTTCCGCTGTCTTTTTACGATTACTTCAAAAAGGAAGCCACTCTTTTACCGTCATGGATACCTTTCTCATAAAAGCGTTTCATCGCCTCCGTATCGCGTGTCAGGGTATCCATACCACAGGTGTCATCAGGAGCAATGATCAAAAGTCTGCCCTGATCTTCATATTGTTCCGCCAGATCTATGGCATCATTATATTTATCTGCCCGCAGCTCCAGCTGCTTCGCTGCAAGCGGATATTTATGCCGGATACGGGAAGCGAGGAGCTTATCTTTCCGCGATGTGCGCCGGAGACTTTTCGGCTTTGTAAGGATCAGGACAACCTTCTCACATCCCATTGAGAAGGCCTTCTCAATGGGAACAGGATCTCCAAGCGCGCCGTCATAATAAGGGATGCCGTCAATAAAATAGGGATGGCACACAAATGGGATGGAACAGGACGCCTTCAGGGGATCATAGCTGTTCAGCTTCATATCATCTTTCGTGAAATATCTGGCATTTCCCGTTTCTGCATTTGTGGCGACCACAATAAACTCGGCGGGGTTTGCGGTCATCGCCTGGTAGTCGAGGGCATTTTCTCCACCTTCATTACTGAGGGTTCCATATACATAATCCATATCGATATAACTCTTTTTTGATAAAAAATTATGAAAGCTCATATATTCCTTCCGTGTGGAATATTCCGTATAAAAATGGTAATTTCTCCCTTTTTGTCCTGCGATATAGGAAGCAATGTTCGCACTGCCGGCCGATACTCCTATACCCACATCAAAATGAACCCCGTCATCCAGGCATTGATCCAGGACACCCGCCGCATAAATACCGCGCAGTCCTCCTCCCACATCCACTACAGCTGTTTTCATGGTACTTTCTCCTGTTTCCTGTTCTCTTCTTATCTTTCTTTTTCCCTGCCCGCATGTTGCAAAATGATCACTTCTATGGTACCCTAAATCATGACTTTAAAAAAAGCGAGCTGATCTGTTTGAAACGCACCAAAGACATTATTGTTACCGCTTTCTGGCAGTTACTTGACGAGAAGCCCTATAGCCAGATCACTGTTAAGGATATCGTCACCCGCTGCCAGGTAAACCGGAATACCTTTTATTATCATTTTCATGATATCCCTGAGCTGGTCGCTTACTCGCTCAGGGAAGATGTTGACGTCATTATGAAGTCCGGGGACCGATATGCTTCCCTTTCCGAATGTGTCATACCACTGATCCGTTATTCGCAGCAGAGAAAACGTGCGATACTCCACCTCTACCGTTCTGTGGAACGGGAGTTATTTCTCCAGCTTCTGGAATATCTGACCCTGTATGTCGCGGGGATCTACCTGGATACTGTTACATCGTCCATTCCCTTTGATATAACGGATTCCGACAAAGAGCTTCTCACTCATTTTTATAAAAGCGTGCTCATCGGTCTGTCCATGGATTGGCTAGACCATTCCATGGACTATGACCTTGAAGCGGCGGTCATCCGATGCCGGGAGCTTTTTGTCAGCTTTGACCTTCAGAAGTTTTTTTAGTGGCTTTCCACAGTTCTTCCGCCACCGGCTTCCAGTTTTCTGCATAGGCGTCGCATTTGGCGCACAGATGCTCCGCCGATTCCGGGGACTGCAGGTCCGTGGAATGTGCGCCGGACTCCGCCACCATCTTACGGAGCTTTTCCGGGTTTTCCAGCATCGGGCAGGGACGCAGCATATTTTCATTAAAAGGCTGCCCGTCGTGGTACGCCATCATCATCGGCGACCGCAGTCCCTCCAGCAGCGTCTTTTCACGGATGTTGGAATCCGAATAGTGGATGAACACGCAGGGGTCCATATCCCCGTTTGCGTTGATATGCAGATAACGGCGGCCTCCCGCAACGCACCCACCCACATATTCCGCGTCGTTCTGGAAATCCATGGCGAACAGCGGCTTTGTGGCCCGGTACCGGCGGATTCGCTCATAGGGCTCCTTCCCCTGCTCCGGCGGAGGCACGAGCCCCGGGGAGGCGTCATTCCCAACGGGCATATAGTGGAAATACCAGATGAAGTACACACTCAGGTCGATCAGCTTGTCATAAAATTCTTCCGAAGTGATCGAGTCAAAGTTGGCGCTGGTATAGCAGGCAGAAATGCCGTAAAGGAGCTTCTTTTTGTGCAGCAGTTCGATCGCCGCGATCACCTTGTCGTACACGCCCTCCCCACGGCGTCCGTCGGTGGCTTCCTCAAAGCCCTCCAGGGAGATGGCGGGCACGAAATTCCCGACCCGGAGCATGTCGTCCGCAAAAGCCTCGTCGATCAGCGTGGCGTTGGTGAAGCACAGGAACACGCAGTCGTTATGCTTCTCACACAGCCGGATCAGGTCCGCTTTGCGCACGAGCGGTTCCCCGCCTGTATAGATGTACAGGTATACGCCCAGTTCCTTCCCCTGCCTGATGATATCGTCGATCTCATCGAAGGACAGGTTCATCCGGTTCCCGTATTCCGCAGCCCAGCAGCCGGTGCAGTGCAGGTTGCAGGCGGAAGTGGGATCGAGAAGGATCGCCCAGGGGATATTGCAGCCGTATTTTTCTCTCAGCTTCTGCTGTTTCGGCCAGCCGGTCAGGACCGCGTTGATAAAGAAGTTGACCGCCGAGGTCTTCAGCACGTTCGGATCCAGGTCATAAAGCAGCCGTCTCACAAAGGGGTAATAGGGATAATCCGGGTCCGTCATCGCCTCCCGGATCAGCCTTCTCGGCGTCACAAACTCATTTCCGGCGAACCGGTCCGCCCAATCCATGATCTTTATAAGGTTCTTTTCCGGATCCTTGTACACATAATCAAAAGTTTTCTCCAGTCCGAATTTTTTCAATGTTGTCGTTACATCCATGATTGTATTTTCCTCCTTCGTACATGATCCGTCTTACCGGCTGGAAGCCGGATCACTCATTGTTCTGGCTTTTGGGAGCAGAAAGATTCCACGGGTGTCTGTCACCTGCCGGGAATTTCATCCACCCTTTTAAGATCGTTTTATCGACCAGCAGATGATTCATGATACCTTCAGCGAACAGCGCACATCCATTGACGATGTTGGAAGGTTTTCCCAGAAATGCGCCAACCATCATCACCGTACCCAATATACCGGCTGCCACGGCACAGATCAGAATCAGGTACCAGGTTTCCAGCCCAAACCTCCTGGCATCCTTTGCCGTCTGGATCTTCATCATGCTGTCAAGCAGGATCAAAAGCCCTATTAACGGCTGGATATACCTCCGGATCTGTGTGTTGAGGACGATAATGATCATTCCCAACACGACAAGGGCGAGGCCAAATCCGAGATCATACTGAAACGCCAGGCAGAACAGATCGTCTGAAAAGTACCCGATCAGTTTAATGACCCCATAAGCGGCAAGGGAAATCCCACAGCTGAGACAAGCGATATCCTGATACCTGTCCGGCAGTACAACGCAGAAAAAACCAGCCACATAAAAAACAAAGGATATCAGGATATAACCATAGTACGCGATGCGAAGTTTATTCAGAATGCTCACCTCCAGACCCAGACCTGTTTATCTGATGCTCTTACTTTATTTTACTGTCTCCGGATAAACAATAGGCAATTAGGGGTGTTTTGTCTGAAAATCAGACATCAGAGTGAAAATGTCTATCTCAAAGCCTGAATATCATGGATAGATAAATTGACTGCTGTGCGGTGGTGTAATCTTGCGGTATCAGCGGAGATCATGTCGGATCAAAAGAGGAATGTTACATTTTTATTTGAATGTAAAGACATATTCTCTCATTTGCCAGTTGTAATACTTTCCGGAAAGTATAAGATAAAAACAGATAAAAACCCATCATCTCAGAAGGAGGCACTTATGGACAATATCCCGCTCCTTGTCACAGTCGATGAAAACTATCTGTATCCGCTTCACATCATGCTCACTTCCCTGAGCTTGAACAATCCGGGTGAAACATTTTCCCTGTATATCATGCACAGGGAAATACCGGGATCCGGGTTGGAGGCTGTAGCGAAGCACTGCGAGGCTATTGGCTGCCGAATGATCTCTGTACAGGTCGATGACTCCTGTTTCCACGGTGCTCCCACAATGAAGCAGTATCCCGCAGAGATGTATTATCGGCTGCTCGCCCCTCTCCTGCTTTCTTCCAACTTGTCCCGTATCCTGTACCTGGATCCGGATATCCTGGTGATCAACCCGATCCGTCCCCTATGGGAAACAGATATGAAGGGGAATCTTTTCGCAGCCGCATCGCACCAGGGCAAAACAGAGCTGATAAACGGAGTTAACCAGGTCCGGCTGGGGACAGATAGTAAGTATTATAATTCCGGGGTATTGTTGATTGACCTCGAACGAGGCAGAAAAGAGATCATTTCAAAACAGATATTCGAATATGTGAATGAACATGGGAAAGGGTTGCTTCTGCCTGACCAGGACATCCTGAACGCCCTGTATGGGGACAGGATATTGGAACTGGATGACGCCCTATGGAATTACGATGCCCGTAATTACAGCACCTATCTTCTGCTGTCAGCAGGAGTCTATGATATTGACTGGGTGGTCTCGCATACCTCTATCCTACACTTTTGTGGAAAATCCAAACCGTGGCAGCTGGGATATCTTCACCGTTTTGGTATCCTATACAAGCACTATCAGCAGCTAACCAGGCGGGACCGGTATATCTGAGTCATACGAGGATATCCTATTGCCTCATTGCCTGAGTTCATTCACCATTTCTCCGCCATTCCCGGCACAGCCGCTTCGAACTGTTCCGCTTCGCCGCTCCAACACTTGTAAAGGAGCAGGCTATATGGAGAATGGAATGTGCTGATCTCCCTTACGATTTCAGCCGACACCCTGTTCTCTCCCAGGAGCTTGGCTGAGAGACGGCTGGGGGTATCGTATATGGCGTAGCAGCTGTATTTGTTCAATATTGCCACTCAGATGGTAAAAAAAGGCTTTCCCCATGAAAAAGCCCCGCGCTTGGCGGGGCTGAGATGGACTGAAAGGAGCAAAGCTCATTGCTGCTGAGATATAAGGGAAGCATCGTTTCCGGAAAAGTTTCTCATTCCTCTTTATCGGGATCGCCCTTGGTCTCTTCTGACTTTTTGTCTCCAGCATCGCCTTCCGGTTTTTCTGCCGGTTCGTCTTCCGTGGTCTCCTTGAAAATAGTCTCCTTTTCCAGAGTAATCTCCTTCTTACCGCTCTTCCATTTCAATACTGTGGCAACCGCGGCGGCAATTCCTCCTGCGAACACGACTGCACCGGCTATGGCTGATATTACTTTCCATTTCTTCATAAGTATTCCTCCATTCACGCTATCACAGAACGTCTACTCCGAAACGATGCTTCCATGCTTTGTTGACTTTAAAATATTATCATGCCAGAATTTTACCAACACCTTGTTGTGGTTTCAACATACAGTTTACATTAGATTGTTTCTATTCCGACAAAACTGTTATAAATGTTGTTTTTTGAACAGATAGAAATATTATATTTTTCTAAACAGAATGAGCAGGACTCTTTTTATGGAAAACAGAAGGGTAAAAATGACAAAAATGCTGAGAGATACTCTGCAGGAGCTGATGGAGAAAAACCCCAGAAAAAGATCCCTGTCACGGCGATCAGGAGTCCAGCTGCTCCGGCACCGGTATGCCGGACAGCCTGCTTCATGACAGGTATCCTTGAGGTGGTCAGGATCGATTCCTTTACTTCCGTCCGATTCTTTTCATTTCTGCAGGCTCTTTCCGATATCAGGACACCTGTTCAAACTGGCTGTTATACAGGTCCGCATAGAATCCGCCCTTTGCGAGCAGGGATTCATGGGTACCCTGTTCGATGATATCTCCGTCCTTCAGCACCAGGATCAGGTCCGCGTTCCGGATCGTGGAGAGCCGGTGTGCGATCACAAAGCTGGTCCTGTGCTCTGTGAGCTGATCCATGGCTTTCTGTGTGATGAGTTCTGTCCGGGTATCTACGGAAGATGTGGCTTCGTCCAGGATCAGCATGGGATTGTTCTGCACCATGGCGCGGGCAATGGTAAAGAGCTGTTTCTGGCCCGCGGAAAGGGTAATGCTGTCATCCAGAACGGTGTCAAAGCCTTTCGGCAGCGTCTCCACAAAGTGATAGATGCCGCAGGCCTGGCAAGCTCTTTCCAGTTCTTCATCTCTGACCCCGGTTTTATTGTAGACCAGATTTTCACGCACTGTCCCTTCAAACAGCCAGGTATCCTGAAGCACCATACTAAACAGATCGTGTACGCTTTCTCTGGTCATCTCTGAGGTAGGGATGCCGTCGATCTTAATACTGCCGCTGTTGACCTCATAGAAACGCATCAGCAGATTGACCATGGTGGTTTTCCCCGCTCCGGTAGGCCCTACGATAGCCACTTTCTGTCCTGGAAGAACCTGGGCGGAAAAGTCCTTGATGATGATCTTTCCCGGATTGTCCGGATAGCTAAAGCGGACGTGATCAAATTCCACTTTGCCGCGCACATGGGCCGGAGCTTTTTTCTTTCCGTTTTCATCCGGAAGCTCCTCGGCATGGAGGAACTCAAAAATGTGCTCTCCCGCGGCGGCAGCCGTCTGCATCTGCGTCATGCCCTGAGCGATGGTGCTGAGCGGCGAGGTGAACAGACGTACATACATGATAAAGGCGACAATGACGCCGAAAGAGATCTGGCCATTCATGGCAAGAACGGAGCCCAGCACGCAGACCACCACATATCCCAGGTTTCCCACTATATTCATGAGAGGCTGCATAATGCCGGAAAGGTACTGGCTCTTCCAGTCCGCGTCATACAGGACCGAGTTCATACCGCCAAAAGTCTCTTTGATCTTTCTGCCTGCCCGGGAAATGCGCACCACATCATGTCCGGAATACATTTCTTCGATGTAGCCGTTGAGGGTACTCAGATTCTCCTGCCGGGCAACGAAATATTTCTGGGACTTCAGCATTACGACTGCCATGATGGCGAAACCGAACAGGGTGACCAGGATGGCGGCAAGCGCCATGCGCCATTCGGTGACGAGCATCATGATCAGGCAGCCGACGAACTGCGCGGCTGAACTGATGATGGAAGGCAGGCTGTTTGCCAGGGCCTGCTGCAGCGTGCTGACGTCGTTGGTCACACGGCTCAGGATATCGCCGTGGGAAACCTTGTTGAAATATCCCAGGGGGACGCAGTTGATCTTTCTGGACAGATCCCGGCGCATATCCCTGGAAAGCTCCAGCGTAACCGTCGCCATGATATAGTGTTCGATATAGGTAAAGACGGCGCTCAGGATGTAGAGTGCCAGCAGACGAACTCCAATACGGGCGATCGCCCCCAGATCGATATCCGAAAAAAGGGCATCCGAAATGAGATCGGTGATGTCGCTCAACAGATTGGGGCCGATGATCGTCAGGATGGCGCCCGTCACCGCAAACAGAAGGGCAACAGCCGTCGGGACCTTCAGTTTTTCAGAATAGGAAAACAGCTCCCGCAGGATACTTCCGATCCCCCGCTTACTTTTTTGGGCAACGCGCATGCCGCGCGATCCGAAATTACTCATCGCTTTTCCCTCCTTTATGCGCCCAGCTCTTTGCTGGAGAGCTGTGATCTTGCGATTTCCTGGTAAACGGGACAGCTTTTCATCAGTTCATCATGCGTGCCGATGCCGACGGTGCGTCCTTCGTCCAGTACGATGATCTTGTCAGCGTTCCTTATGGTGCCGATGCGCTGCGCCACGATCAGCCGCGTGGTATCTCCGAGTTCTTTTTTCAGCCCGGCCCTCAGCTTCGCGTCGGTGCGGTAGTCCAGTGCGGAGAAAGAATCGTCAAAAACCAGGATCTCCGGCTTTCTGGCCAGCGCTCTGGCGATGGAAAGCCTCTGTTTCTGTCCGCCGGACACATTTGCACCGCCCTGAGCGATGGGGGAATCGATGCCTTTCGGCAGCTTGTCTACAAACTCCGTGGCCTGGGCCAGGTCCAGCGCGTGCCGCACGTTTTCATCCGTCGCCTCTCCGCGGCTTTCCCCGAACAGCACGTTCTGCCGGATATCGCCTGAAAACAGGACTGCCTTCTGGGTGATGTAGCCGATGCGGTCATAGAGCGCATCGAAGGTATAATCCTTCACATTTTTCCCATCCACCAGCACCTCGCCGGAAGTGGCGTCATAGAAGCGCGCGATCAGGCTGACCAGCGTGGTCTTGCCGCTTCCGGTTGCACCGATAAACGCAACGGTCTCCCCTTTTTTCGCCTGAAAACTGATATGGCTCAGAATATCCTTGCCCGATGTGGGATAGTGGAAAGACACGTCCCGGAACTCGACGGTGCCTGTCTCGGGAGCGTCCGTTTCCGTTCCCTCCTTCAGAAAAATTTCCGTATCCAGTACCGCGTTCACACGCTGGGCGGAAACCTGCGCAGCGGGGATCAACATGATGATCATGACCATCATCATGATGGACATGATCACGTAGGTCGCATATGTGCCGAACACTACGATGTCACTGAACGTGGACAGACGGAGCGCGCTGTCCGATGCTGGCACGTTATTTACAATCGAAGCGCCCACCCAGTAGATCACCAGGGCAAGGGCGTTCATCGCCAGGGTAACGGATGGAAGCAGGATGGCGAAGGCCCTCTGGTTAAAGAGCTGTGTCTTCATCAGGGTAACATTTGCCTTTTCAAACTTCGCGTTCTGATAGTCTTCTGCATTGTAGGCATGGACCACATTGATGCCGGTCAGATTTTCTCTGGCAACCTGGTTGATATTATCCGTCAGCTTCTGCACCCTGCGCACGCGGGGAAGGACGACCACGATGATGAAGACCATAATGAGGAGCAGGGCCGCCACAAAACCGGCGGTAATGACGGAAAGCGTCCAGCTCTTGTTGACGATCTTGATGATGGCCCAGGCTGCCATGATCGGGGATTTGATCAGGATCTGAAGGCCCATTGCCACCAGCATCTGAACCTGTGTGATATCATTGGTCGTGTGGTTGATCAGGCTCGGCACAGAAAAGGCGTTCATTTCCTGCTGTCCGAAATCCGCGATCTTGTTGAATACCGCTTCCCGGATGGAAAAGCCGAATCCGGCCGCCACCTTTGCGGTCAGGAATCCGCAGATCACGCAGAGTACAGCGCTGGCCAGGGTACATCCCAGCATTTCCGCGCCAGTATGAAGGATGTCGAACATCGTACTGTCCGGCGACTTGACCAGGACGGTCAGATTGCTCATATAATCCGGAAGCCGCAGGTCAAAATAGATCTGACCCAGGACCAGCACGGCGCAGAGAGCGGCCATCAGCCACTCCCTCCGCTTCATTTCCTTTAATAATTTTATCATTGCACATTTCTCCTTGCCTGTGAGACTGCATTCATGCATTCAGGATAGACATAAATTCATCGCCGGTGATCGTCTCTTTTTCATACAGATGCTTCGCCAGCTCATCCAGCTTCGCCCTGTTTTCCGCAAGGATCTTCGCCGCTTTCTCATGCTGCTGTTTGACGAGCGCCACCACCTGCCTGTCTATCTCCGCCTGCGTATCCGCGGAACATGCGAGGGAGGCGTCGCCGCCCAGGTACTGGTTGGTTACAGTTTCCAGGGCTACCATGTCAAATTCGTCACTCATGCCGTATCTTGTTATCATAGCTCTCGCTATCTTGGTTGCCTGTTCTATGTCGTTGGAAGCACCGGTTGTCATCTGATGCATGAAGACTTCTTCGGCAATACGTCCGCCGAACAGGATGGCGATACGAGACAGCAGATACTGCTTGTCATAAGAATAGTGGTCTTCGGCAGGCAGCTGCATCGTCAGACCCAAAGCA
>ERZ780162.890-NODE-890-length-22194-cov-19.993541_pt1 | contig 22194 bp, 38 predicted proteins | sample MGYA00511474_ERZ780162 | MGnify/ENA primary metagenome ERZ780162 (study PRJEB29588, sample SAMEA2143633) | human gut metagenome | biome: human gut; feature: human-associated habitat; material: faeces | place: Denmark | collected 2008/2010 ...
CGGCAGGCTTTATGCGCAGCTTCCCGATGCAAAAACAAACCGAGAAAGCGTTCACGGATTGGGCAGATAAGCAAACGGGGGGCAAGTACACGCAGGCCATTGAAAGCGGCACTGTACCGGCGCTTGTGCCGACGCTGGACAAGTACACCGAGCAAAACCCGCTTGCGGCTATTGGCGGCTCCATTGCGGGCAAAGCGGTACAGTACAACGCGTTCAATCAGCTTGTGGATGGCACAAAATACGCCGACGCTGCGCAGAAGGTGGGCGGCAAGCTGTATGACGCTGCCAAGAAAATCCCGGTACTGCAAAACATTGTACAGCCCGGCTTTGGCGAAGCGGCGGGGCGTGTGCTGGCCGATACAAGTGCTGATCTGGCGCTGGACACGCTGCCCACGCTGGCGGATGATTTGAGCACCTATTCTGCCCAGCAGGAGGCAATCGCCAATGGGCAGACGGTAGACGACGCCTTGACCCCCGGTAAAATTGCGGGGAACACAGCCAAGAACATTGCCGGGAACGTTGCCATGAATGCACTGCCGGAAATTGGCGGGGCGTTGTTCAACAGGTTGAAAGGCACGGCAGGGGATGTGGCACAGGATGCCTTGAAACAAGCTGACAATGCCGTGCAGGATGTGCAGAGCGCCGCACCGGCAAGAAACATTGTGCAGCCGGAAGCCAACGGCACAACCGGGCTTGCGGCGCAGATACAGCAGATGAACACGCCAGACGCGGCCAACCGCAGCGCACTTGATACGCTGGATGAACTGCGCGGGCAGGTCAATTTGAACGGTGCGCAGGAAAAAGAAGCCGAACAGTTGCGCCGCGCCGTGTTGCAGCGCCAGCAGGAAATCGGAGATGAAGCCAAACTTGCGCTGCAAAATACGGACAGTTTGCCGATTGACGCGCAGGGGCAGGCAGGTTACAATGGAGCAAAGGCAGGTGCTGTAAATGAGAACTTGGGAGAAAACATTCCAGCAGACATTCGGGTCGATGCTGAATCTGGCGGAGGTAATGAACTGCAATCCGGAAGCGTTAGAGATGGACTTTCTGGACAAGCAGGTGAAAGCTGGCAAGGTGGCGCCGAGGGTGTGCTCGGACGAGGAGTACAAAACAATGATGCACGAAACGCTCAATCAGTGGCAGAGTGGGCGCAGACAATCACAGGAAAAGACCGCAGAAGCCCCTACACAAGACGCATAGAATCCCTGTACAGCCAGATGCAGAACGGCGCAAGCCGGGAAGACCTTGCAGAGGAAGCCAAAAGCATTGCGCTTGGCATTGTGAGGGCTGATGATTACGCAGAGCCGTTGGATGAATCCGCAACGATTCTGAAAGACTATCTGAAAACTACGCCTATCAAGGTCGATGCACAGACGCAGGGCGAGCTGCTGAACGCCAGCGGCCTCAAGACTTTGTCGCAGTACAATATCCAGAACGGCACGCATTTTTCACTGAAAGAGGGCGTGGATTACGACACTGCCATAACGGAAGTGTACGACATGATGGGCATGGGAAACCGCATACCGGACGGCAACGCGGCAGACGCCCTTATGGGGCTTGTGCAGCAGAGCAAAGCCGGGCCTTTAGTTGATGCCGATATGCGCGGAGCCGTCACAGACTATATGAGGGATCGTATCCTTGATGGCCCCGGCAACGCACCGCTTGGTGGTGAGGATTTTGCAGACTGGTTAGACACGCAGTCTTTCGACCGGAATGCGCCTGACTATGTAAAACGGGTATATGAGCGCGGTGACGCTGCAATGCCAACCATGAACACAGCGCCTTCGGCTGATGCCGGTGGCGCTGCATTTTTGCAGCCGACTGAGGTTGCGAGTGAGCCTGTGCCTGGCATGGACATTGTGGAGAATGCCCGCCAGACGGCAGGAGCCGCCAGCGTGCAGAATGCAGCGCGACCGTTGAATGGCAGCGAGAGCGTGCCGGAGAATGCGGTTGGCGCGGAAAGCACACAGTATGACCGCCGCGAAGTGCTGAACCAGGACTACGCGAACCAGCGTGCGATGGGCGGCAAAATTGATGCGGACGAGGCCGCAGCAGCAGGTATCGGGCAACAGACTCATACCGTATACAGCAGAGCAGAAGGTAAGGATACCGCCAAACAGGATTTTGATTTGTTAGTACAGCAGAACGGCGATATTTTGAGCGCCGGGCGCACGGTTGCAGATGAATTGGCCCGAAAATCAGCTGACGGAAATTTTGATGCCAGCGACGTATATCGCGGTTATTATGCTGCCGACCAGCTGCAAAATATGCTGAACAGCTACGAAAAAGGCAGCGCAGATGCACAGTTGGTGCAGGCACAAATCGAAAACCTGAACCGCGCTGTCAGCGCTGGGCAGAGCAAAAATGCCCAAGCATTGAGCGCAGGGCGCTGGGCGCAAATTGACGAGTACACTCCCATCCGCAAGTTTGAACAAATCACGCAAAGAAAAGTAAATGATTTTGCGGAAACACGAGACGGCAAGCAACTGGAATCTTTGGCATCAGATGTTGTAGAAATGGCGAAGTCCGGGCCGCAAGACGAAGAATTTACCGCTTTTTTGAAGGCACAGGGCATTGATGTAGGAGATAATCCACTAAACGCACAGATGGATGACCTTGCCATGCGCATCAAAAGAATGGCAGATACAAAAGGTATCAAGGCCACCGATGAGCAGGCAAAATCTGCGGCCGCCAGCATCCTTGCCGGAGGCAATGCAGACGATGTGTTTAATGCAATGGCGCGTAAATCTCTCGGCATTGAGAATTTAAGCCAGGAAGATTACGACTATGTAAAAAACGCATTTGCCGAAATGGCCGATATGCCGGACAGTAAAGCACGCTACGAAAAGGAAATGGACGCATATAAGCGGCTTACCAAATATTTGCCTGCCAAAACATTTGGCGACAAGATGGAAAGTATCCGCTATCTGTCTATGCTGGGAAATACCAGAACCCACGCAAGAAATGTGCTTGGTAACGTATCTATGGGCGTTGTAACCCGCGCCAAAGACAATGTTTCCGGCGTGATGCAGCTTGCTTTGCCGAAAGACCAACGAACAAAAGCCGTTGGAACAACCCTTACAGCCGATGGCCGCAAGATGGTAGACCTTGCCAAAGAGTATGGGCAGAACAAAATGTATTCTGTTTTGTACAATGACGGTAAGTTCAATGCGGAAAGCGGGCTGCGTGCCGCGCAGGATACGTTTACAAGCAAGCCCGGGAAAGTAATCCAGAAAGCGGCTGACATCAACAGTGCATTGCTGGAAAAAGAGGATAATATTTTCCTTACTTCGGCGTTTGGCAATGCAATGGCTAGCCAGCTGAAAGCGCGTGGCTATGACAGCAGTGTTTTTACTGCAACTGATGCCAAGAGCAAGCAGGCACTTGTGGATGCTGCTGCAACAGCTTTACGCGATGCAAAGGAAGCCACGTTCCACGAAGATAACTTCCTTTCCACTGCACTGAAAAATTATCAGAATGATATTAAAGGGCACGGAGTCGGTGGCAAAATACTATGGGCGGTTGGCGAAGGCGTTTTACCGTTCAAGAAAACCCCGCTGAACATTGCCAAAAATGCAATGGAATACAATATTGTAGGCGGCACAGTAGAAGCTGCTTATCGCTATGCCACAGGTGCAAGCAGCGCAGATGTAATTGACGCTGCTGCCAAAGGTCTGACCGGCACGGCATTGATGGGCATTGGCGGTATCCTTGCTTATAATGGACTGCTGAACGGCAGCGATAGCGGAGACGACCGTGCCGATGCATTTGATGAGATGACCGGCAAGCAGGAATATTCCATCAACATACCCGGAAAAGGGACGTACACGATTGATTGGGCTAGCCCCGCAAGCGTACCGCTTTTGATGGGTGCCGAGATTGCCAATGAATGGCAGAACGACGGCCTAAGTGTTACAAAATTCCTTGACGCTGCGCGAAAAATTGGGAACCCGATTCTGGATACCACGATGCTGCAAGGACTGAATGACACGCTGGACAGCGTGAGCTATGCAGATTCCAATGATAAATTGGCAACGCTTCTCGGTGGGACGCTTGGCAGTTATGCACAGCAGTATGTTCCAACCGCATCTGGTCAAATTGCTAGAACCATTGACCCTATGCGCCGTTCCACTTATGGCGGCGGGGATAGCAAGACCGAAAGGAATACCAACTACGCAATCCGAAAAGCGGAGAATAAAATCCCCGGCTTGAGCATGAACAACGAGCCGTACATTGACCAGTGGGGCCGCGAAGAGGCAAGTCTTGACGGTACGGATGACACGGCAGGCGGGATGTTTTTGCGCGGGGTGTACAATTTTGGAAGCCCCGGGTATTACAGTGCAGAGAACATCACCCCTGTGGATGAGTACCTGCAAGGGCTGTACGGCAGTACGAACGACAGCCATGTCTTGCCAGAAAAAGCCAGCAGCCAAATCAAGGTAGACGGCGAGGGGTATTACATGACCCCGAAGGAAAAGACCGAGTATGCCAAGACGAGCGGTCAGACAGCCTATGACCTGGTTGACGAGTTACGGCAGAACAGTATGTTTTTGCAGCTGCCGGAAGACCAGCAGAGTGCGCTTGTGCAGGATGCCTACACGGTAGCCAAGACCGCTGGCGGTGTGGCCGCTGTTGGCGACGGCGTGAGCGGTGTGAACGCGAAGGAGTACGAGGCATACCGGGACGGCGGCGCGGAAGGATTCAGCCAGTATGTGCTGATGAAGAACGCCACTGACCTTGTGCGGGACGAAAAGCGGGAAACGAGCGGCAACGACAATGCCGACCTGGACACGGTGGAGACATGGAATACACTGTACTCGCAGTTTGGTGATGACGCTGTGGGCAACTTTGTAGACAGCACCAAAGAGGGCAGTACGGTACGCAACATCAGCAACCTTGCCGGAGACAAGGCGGTCACCGCCTACATGCAGGCTTACAGTGCTGTGGCAAAGACGCTGGACGAGGACCAGACACCGGACAAGTTCACCGTCGGTTACGGTATGCAGAAATACGGCCTGAGCGGAGACGACTTTGCAAGGGCGTATCTGGCAGCGTACTACAAGAAGGACAAGAACGGCAAGTACCCGGAAAAGGGCGGCACGTATGCCGACAAAGCCGGTGCAGAGATTTACCAGAGCTACGGCGCAGATGCGCTGCGCGACTGGGTAAACTACCGCGCTACCATCCCTGACACGAACGGCAACGGCAAAGTCGATAAGGCCGAGGCTGTGGCGCGTTTGAAGGAAATGGACCTGACGAACGAGATGCGCCGCGCGTATCTGGCGAAAACCAACAAACAGTGGGGCAAGAAAAACCCGTTTTGAGGTGCTGTATGAAGTTTGATTTTTGCATGAACCGGGCGGAGTATGACGAGCTTGTATTCAGCCTGACGGACGATGAGCGGGAAGTGTTGGATATGCGGCGGCACGGGCGGCGCAATGCCGAGATCGCAGCCGAGCTGAACTGCTGTGAGAGGACGGTAAACCGGCATGTGAGAAGTATTAAGAATAAGATGCGGTGAGAGGGCTGTACAGGATAAGCCGCCCCTCATCCGCCGCTGCGGCGGCACCTTCCCCCTCGGGGGAAGGCAAAAGTATAGCGGGCAGTCACTTTTTGAGTGGCTGCCCGCTTTTTTTGTTTTGGCGTAAAGATGGCGCAAATGCGGCGCGGAGGTGTCCTACGGCGCTGGATGGATTGCGGTATAATGAAACCAGAAAGACGAGGTGAGCGGGATGTACTGGAATAACTACGGTATGCAGACCCCCTACAGCAACCCCTATGGGCAGACGATGCAGCAGGCGTTACAGCCGTGCAGCATCACGAAGGTGAGCGGTGAGAACGGCGCAAAGGCGTTTGGAATGGCACCGAATTCCAGCGCACTGCTGTTGGACGAGACCGCGCCGCTGGTGTGGCTGAAGACAACAGATGGGGCAGGGTATCCCACTTTGACCCCCTACACCATTACCCCGTACCAGGCCGCGCCGCCGGTGGACGTGAACAGCCTGGAAAACCGTGTGAAACGATTGGAGGAGATGCTCAATGACAAATCCGATTCTACAGGCAATGGGGAAAAGCGCAATGCCAAATAGCCCGATGAACGTGGTACAGCAGTTTATGCAGTTCAAACAGCAGATGCAGGGGAAAGACCCGCAGAAAATTGTGGAGCAGATGCTTTCAGATGGCCGAATGAGCCAGCAGCAGTTTGAGCAGCTGAAACAACAGGCGGAACAGTTCAAGGGCATATTTTACTGATATAAGCCGGGTCGACACGGCTTATAAATACAAATCTTACGAAAGGATTGGATACTATGGACAATGGGTACTCTTTGAGCGACCTGCGCGCGGCGACCGGTGACGGCAACGGCTTCGGTGGAAACGGCGCATGGTGGATCGTGATTTTGTTCCTGTTCTGCTTCATGGGCGGCGGCTTCTGGGGCAACCGGCAGGGCGAGTTTGGCCAGTATGCCACTGCTGCAAGCCAGCAGGAAATTTTGTTCGGCCAGCAGTTCGGCCAGCTGAACGACCGCTTGACCAACCTGGGCAACGGCGTCTGCAATCTTGGCTTCGAGATGCAGGGCGGCCTCGGCCAGCTTGGTAAGGAAGTGGCGCTGGGCCAGAGCAATCTGAACCAGACCGTAATGCAGACAGGCAACAATATCCAGCAGCAGATCGCCAGCTGCTGCTGCGAGAACCGGCTTGCGACGGCCAACCTGTCCGCGCAGATGGATCGCCAGACCTGCGACATCACGAATGCAATTCGCGCCGAAGGCGAACAGACCCGTGCGCTGATGCAGGCCAACGAGATTCAGCAGCTGCGCGACAAGGTAAACGCCTTGCAGATGGACAACCGCATGTACGGCGTGGTGCGTTACCCCAACGGCTACACCTACACGGCAGGGCCGAGCCCCTTCTGCGTCTGCAACACTGGTTGCTGCAACTAATTCGCTGTAACAGCGCGTCAGCCCGCACGGCAAGCGCTGTGCGGGCTTTTTTGAGGAAAGGAGTATAGTTTTATGGCTTGCAATGAAAGGCTGAAAAACGCCCATTTTAAGAGCGCACAGAACGCCTACAACAACACGGCACAGACGATGGCCGCGACCGCAACACCCATCAATGTACTGGGAATCCTGAACACAGATACCGGGTGCAGCATCGACACGAACGCGGGCGGATTTATCATCCGACACAGTGGGTTATACCGCATCAGCTATGACGTGACGTTTACGGCGGGCGCTGCCGGAACGGAAGTGCTGCAAGGTATGAAGGATACCGCTGCGCTGCCCTGCATGACGGCAAGCGCGACGGTGGCCGCGAACGAGGTTTCCACTTTCCATGCGGAAACTGTCGTGTACATCCCTGTATGCTGCGGCAGCACGCCGACGATCAGCGCCGTGCTGAGCGGCGTGGCCGGAACCGTGACCCACGTCTGCGCCAGCGTTGTGAAGCTGGCATGAGGTGCACACAATGGAGAAGATCAAAGACTACAAGGTAAAGCTGGAACACGAGATTGACGAGTTCATTGAGCATTACCCTGTGAATGAGCGCAGCGTGGCGGTGTTGACCTCTATGCTGGAATGCTGGGAGCATGTTAAAGAGTGCGCTAAGTGCAGCGGCAGCGGGGACGAAGAGCTTACCAAAGAAGATGCCATGAGCTGGATGTACAACATGAAGAACGAGGACGGCAGCTATGGGGCACACTGGGATTTGGAACAGACGCGGCCCTATATGGAGCCGCACGGCATTACCTGCGAGGCGTGGAAGTGGGCAGCTGTCATGAACATGATGTACAGCGACTACTGCAAGGCCGCACGCAAGAACAGCGTGGACAGGCCGGAGTTTTACGCAGACCTTGCAGCGGCGTTTTTGGAGGACAAGGACGCGCCGGAGGACAAGGCCGGGCGGTATTACCACAGTATTGCGGCAGTGCAGGAATAAAAAATCAGCCCGCAGCTGACGAGGATTACTCGGCAGTTGCGGGCTTTACTGTGTCAGGGGAGAATATCAAGTTCCCAGCCGGAGGGAAGTTCCAGAAGAAACAGGCCGGTGCGTTCCTGGGCGCGTACCCAGAAATCGGAACGGTTCAGTTCTTTCGCTGTGTCACGGCGTGATTTGCCCTCAAAGTAAATGGCGGTCAGGACAGATTGCTGGTCGGAGTTGAGGGGGTTCATAGCTTCGTGCCGCTTGCAATAGGCTGTGTTCATCTCTGCTCTGGCGCGACAATACCGGGCATAGGCTTTATCGTACCGCTCTGCCAGGCGGGCCACCGGGTCAGAGTGGGCGTTGCCTTTGGGCATACCATCGGCAGGGTGAGCCGACATGGCGGCGTTGGATTCATAGAATTTATCGCGGGCCTCGATGAAGGCTTTCTGATAGGCGGCGTATTTTTCCATCCATTTTTGACGCTGGGTGTTGCCGCAGGGTACATTATTTTCCATTGCTGATTCCCTCCAACCAGTAATCTTTTTTGCACTGTTCACATGGTTTCCCGTTCTTTACGCATTTGCTTTTATACGATTTATCAATCTTTTTAGGGCATATATTTATAATGCCGTTTTTCATTGGGGCATCTAAAAAATACCTTTCTAAAACATCTTGCCTTGTACGCGGCCACTTTTCCGCCCAATCAATTAGCTTTTGCGTTCGCTCTATAACTTTTATCGTGTCATAGTTGCATAAAGAACAGCCCAGACTTTTACCATCACTGTTTAGCGGACATGCTGCGCAAATGCCATTGTACATATTGCAAAGCTGAGCTCGATACATTTCGTATTGAAAAGCGTCCATAGGGTTTCTCCTTTTTTTGTTACAAAACAAATAGAGTTGTGTATGTCATTTTGTGAATCTCCTAAAGATGCGATAAAGTGCAATGCCGATACGGCCAAACAAGAGCAGGGGCCAGAACACAAGGGCAATAACGTTATCTGCGCCGTCTACGGTGTCCAAACGGTCTGTGCGGTTGATGTACAGGACGGCGAGCAGGCCGCACAGGTCGTAAACACAGACGGCGGCGATAACAAGGATAATGGTCATGTGGTCACCTCCGGGGGTTTGGGGAGCGGCATCCAGTGGGTGACATTTACAAAGTCTGGTAAATATTCCTCGCTGAACCATACATCCAAATCATCGTCTCTCCATGCCATATAAATGTTGTGACAAACAGAATCGTAGATAAGTACGCATTCGTGTTTGGCTGGCAGTCTGTCTTTAACGCTTATCCATTCACTCATTTGCGTTCACCCTCTTTCGCGTCATGCACAGCAGAAAGTATTGCATCCTTGAACACATCTTTTAAGTCAATGTTATTTTCGGCAGCTACAGGCATCATTTTTATATCTCTTGTTACATATTTCGTTTTTACAACAATCCAAATTCCGTTCAAAAGCTCAACAGAATATCCAGTAGTCATAATTCCTTCTTCACCTGTTTTAACAAAATAGCTTTCATAGCTCACCCAAGGGCTTTTATAGACCTTCATCTGTGTTCACCATCCTTTTTCCGCAGAACATACAATACTTCATGCGACTTGCGCTTGTTCTCCACTCTGTTTGGTGGCAAGCGGAACACTCGTATTCGTTTTCTCCGCAAACATATCCTCGTTTTATCCAATGCGCCGTAGGTCGCAGGGATTCTGGGTCGATGGTCGGCATAATGTCAATGTCGGGAACTCCGACCGCGTAAAAATTGCCGCAATCTGGCATGTCGGGAAAGCAGATCTCCTCGGCGCGTTTCTTTAATTCGTCTGCATCAATCAGTCGCATTGGTATCCCTCACTTTTTCAAAATAGAATTTGATCGCTTTCGGATTTTCCAGCACATTGCCGTAAACGACGCCGACCTTGTAAATGTAGTTCTCTTGCAGTTTTCGCGGAATCTCTGCAATGTATCGTCTGAATGTTTCAAGGTCGTGGGCGCGTTTGTAATGGTTGCACATACGGCAAGACGGCATAAGGTTTTCAATGTCGTCCGTGCCGGAATCCTCTGGGTTCCACGCCCTCTGCGGCTTGAAGTGGTCTACCTGCATATCATTGTAGGCAATGTGGCGGCCACAGTAAGCGCAATGACCGTCAAATTTCTTGTACACTGCAACGCGGGTCTTTTTCTTCATTCTGATACCTCCTCTACATATGCCATGCTTTGGCGCAGATTGAGCGATTTCGGATTGAGAATACAAGCCGGTGCAATATCATTTATACAGCTCGCACCACTGCTGGAAAAATATCCTTCCGCATTCACACAGCGAACGTAGGATGCAGCGTCACCGTCGGAATCTATGTCACCGCAATACCAAGGCGTTGCGGCCCAAATCATGATACCGTAGTGCGGGATGTAGTCACGGTACTTGCGGTACTCGTCACAGGTCAGAATAAAAACGGTGTCCTGTACTGTTCCATAGGCTCTGTCGCCGTTGTCTGCAACAAGGTCAACAGTATGTGACAGCAGACCTTTTCCACCAAAAACAGAGTTCGCCATATCGGATAAGATCCCCCGCACATTGCTGGTGCGGTAGTTATTCCAGTTGCCCCTTTTGTCTGCGAATTTATCACTTGGGCAGAATTTTACATCTTTTGCCCACGGCTTTGCCATAATTGCCAACAGGCCGCCGTCAGGGTGGTTAGGGTCAAGGCAGACCCACTCAAAGTTTTTGAACATGAAGTGCTCGACGGGGCGCAGGGCTGTGATGTTAGTCATTGTCGGTTACCTCCTCGTTCCAAAACAGTTGACGACACACGTTGCATCTTGTTCCCAGACATTCACTAGTTGACTTATAGTCTTCGTCTATAAGGATAGGACATATATTTATTATTCCGTCTGATTTTTGGGCATTCGGGAACAACTTCAAGAACTCGCTCTGGCGAGTCTTGACGGGGTGGTCTTTTGCCCACTTAATTACGATGTCAACATTCTTTTTGATTACATCCTCATCCATATTTTCGGCAATAGACGCGGCAAACCCGCATCTGCGTTTTAAGCCATTGAACAACGGGCAGGCTTCGCACCCGCCCTCTTTTAGAATCATCGTGCGACACATCCGAATGCGCACTTTTTCGTACTCTAATACGTCCATAGTCTCACTCCTTACCAATCTGCGTTTATAACCACAAAATCGCCGTTTTCTATGGCGCAATCGACCAGCGCCATAATGCTTACCCATTGGTATGGTTCGTATACTTTTACAAACTCTGCAAGGTCTTTCGCCTGTTCGGATGTGAGCGTCACATCATTACCGTAAAAATCTCGTTCCGGATCTATCTTGCGTATTTCATATGGCGCATAATATCCGATTTTTTCGAGAAACCTTTTCCAGACATAGCCGCTCGATTTCACACGGCCTCGGATTGCCCCTTTGATAGGTTTGCCGCAGTGCGGGCATTTGCCCACATCGTAGCGGGCGATTGTAATATCAAGTCCCATTACAAACACTCCTTATCCAGCCCGCGGGCTACATACTGCCCATAGGTCAGGCCAAGGGCGGCGGCTTCGCGGACGCATTGCTCAATAGGTTTTATGGCTTTCTTAAGGCAGGGATGCGCGGCGGGTTTCTTGCTTTTTTTCAAAACACCGGCATCCCTGCTGCGCTGGTAGGACGCCTGCGCGCTTTTGATATTGCGCTTGCGGATGCAGGAATCGCAATAGCGCTTTGTGGGCTGGACATCCCACATGATTTTCCCGCATGTCTTGCAGAATTTTGTTGTGGTCATAGCGGCTCCTTTGTTTGGGGTGCTTCAATTCCGATGCTTTGCAACGTTACCTGCGCCCAGAGGTCTGCAAGCTGGTCATTGCGGTACTCATTGTATTTATCAGCAACGGGGCCTGTCATTGCATCCTGAATCCGTTTTAGGGTGCGGGGAGAAAGACCGACCTGATAGCACGCCAGCAGACACAGATAGGTGGCGCGGGTAGCAATGTCGTTGCGCTCCTTCATGACAGCCTCCTGCGCACGGCTCTGGATGCCCTGAATTTTAGCTTCTGCATAGGCGTCTATGGCTTTTTGCATGGCCGGGGTGGGATGAAGTCTGGCTTTCATGTCTTTCAACTCTTTCCTGTTTTATATAATCCGTATTTTCTGACATCGCGGCGGATTTTAATTCCGCGCTCTGCATCTGCCGCGTCCGCCGCGGCATCTGCAAGCCGCTGTGCGCGGATTTTTTCAAACATGGCCGCATACTCGCCGTAGCGATTACAAGCGCTGTGGCAATGCGCATGGCGGTCTGGGCAGTCTTTACACGGGCTGTTCATCGTCCAGCATCTCCTCTATGAAAATTTCGGTGCGGGGGTTGGATTTGTCGTACATCACGCGGGAGCCGTCCACGCTGGCGATAATCGTATAGTTATCATCTGCAATGATTTTGCCTGCAACTAGCACGTCGTGAGCGGCTTCTATCAAGTTTGTCAGGTCTGTACGTCTGCGGGTCGGCATGTAAAACACTGTGGCAACGCGATAGCGGCCCTCTAGTGGCTTTATCGGTTTTGGGTATAAATAACATAAGGCCGCCGCTTCGTACCGCTTGTAGGCCGCGCTCTGGGCGATAAATGGCTTTCTGGTCTTTTGGTTGATAAGGATTCGCTGTGAGTTCTTTTTCGTGATGGGCGGGATGCGGATAATGTACTTGTAAATTTTAGCCATGTTCTGCACCTTAGAACGGCAAATCGCCCTCATCCTCAATCATAGCAAAGTCTTCATTGTTGCCAGAGGAATATCTAGGTGCTGCACTTTGCGTTGTGCGCTGTACGCTTTGCGTGCGCTCTGGGGCGGCTGCGGCGTTCTCTGGCGCGTTTTCCGTGCTAGGGCATATACTTTCCTTGCTTGACCCAAAATTCACGTTATTTGCCACGATTTCAACGGCTGTGCGGTTCTGGCCGTTCTTGTCCTGATACTGGCGGGTCTGCAAACGGCCATCAATCACAATAAGCGACCCCTTCTGGAAATACTTGCAGATAAATTCTGCGGTCCTATCCCATGCAACAACGTCCAGCCAGTCTGCCTGGCTCTGTCCGTTGGCATCCTTGCGCCCACGGTCGCAGGCGATGCGAAACGATGCAACACTCTTGCCCGTCGTAGTCTGACGCAGCTGCGGGTCAGCAGCAAGGCGACCCATAATAACAACAACATTCAGCATATTTTCACCTCAACATGAAATTCTTTCTCTATCGCAGTTTCCCAATATCGCCAGCTTGTAGCTTTCTGGTGCGTTATCGCCAAGCTGCGCCACGCCAGCGGAAAACCATTTCGGCAGCGGAACTCCAAGCTCTTTGTATCTGTCCCATGCAAGGCGCATAGCCCAGTTATCGGCGACGTTGTATGCGCTGTATTTGACAGCAGCTTCCCGCACCTCGCTTACAGTTGGCTTGAATCGGTGCGTTTTGGAAAGCTCCTGCACAGCCTTCAGCGCGGCATTGTAGGGAATGTCAGAAAGCGATGCCGCCCAAGCTTTCGCAGTTTCCTCGGCGTTCGTTTTGCTGCAAATGTTATCCCAGTAGTTCATAGCCAGCGACAGGAGCGCCGCCGTCTGCTGATAGGTCATCTGCTATGCCTCCTTTTGCGATTTCGCGCAGCTTTTCTTGTGTGGTTTTCATCTGCTGCCGTTGTGAAGTTCCTTTCTGCTGACTTCTGGCCTCTTTCTCGGCTAGATACGCCGCGCGGGTGGTAATTTTCTTTTGCAGGCAGTCGCGCAAGATTGCCTGCGCATAGCCCCACGAGCGCTTATTGTTGATAGCTGCCTGATTGATTGCCTCGCAAACAAGGTCAGGCTCTACCTGTTCCAGATAGCCCACAATGCTATCAAATGCGGCACGAGGTAGTGCGCCAATGTTCTGCTCGTAGCAATCTACGCATTGTTGCCAGCTTTCGCGCGCTTGCGCGGTAGTCGTAGTAGTAATATATTCTATTTTCTGTTTTCTATTTTCTATTTTCTCTTTTTGGTTTTGTTGGGTTTCTTTGGGTTCTTCTGGGTTTTGTTGGGTTTCTTTGGGTTCTTCTGGGTTTTGTTGGGTTTCTTTGGGTTTTCTAGGGCGACCGCCCTTTGAACCGTTCTTCGCCTGCTTTTCCAAGAATTCATGGTCAATATCAATGTTTCGCCGCATTACAGGCCACAGAACACGTTCACTCCCGCTGAACTTTGGCGTTGCTCCGTCTAGCTCATAATCGAGCATTGCACGCACCAAACGCCCTACCTCAGCGTCACTGAGCGTCTCAAAATAGCATCTGTAATCGAGCCATAATTTGATATAGGCTGTTTTATCCATATTCAGTTGTCCTTTTCTTGATGGCAGTGCATATAGATGTATTCGGAATGCGCTGTCATGTTCTGGTATAGCCAATCGTCGGCTTTTTCTTTACTTAGATGCTCACGCATCACGCGCTTTTCATACACATACTCGCCGTTGATTTTCTTCTCGGCTATGCGGTCTTTGATGTCCGCTTCTGTGTAGTTAGCTTCGACGAGATAGAGATTATAGCCTTTGGCTGTTATGCCGTTCAGATTGCTCGTGTCGGTAGCATAAAACAATCTTTCAACAGGCGGCTGCGGCAGTTCCATGTGCCAGCAGCAGTTTTGCACATCGTGCTTTGTTTCCTGCGCCTTGATTCTGCACAGATTCTTGTAGTTGTACCAGCGTTCTGTTCGTATCACGTCAATCTGGCCCATTTTAACGCCAGCATTCACGAGGGCTGCACATAACCAAACACAACACGCAAAACGCAATGTAGGCCGCTCTCTGGCAAGCCTGCGCAGCGTGGCGGGGTTGAAGTGGTCGCCGTGGATGTGTGTGAGCAATACGAGCTTCAAGCTTTTGTAATCGTCTGTCAGCTGAGAAAATGGAACGCCGCAATCAATCAGTATTGAATTTTGAATGAGTACGGCGTTCCCTTGGCTCCCAGTTGAAATTATCTTGCAGTCCATCTCACAGGCTGCTCAAGTCGATTTTCTTCGGCTCGGCAGCAGTGGTCTGGGCTTCAACGGCCTGTTCGGCTTGCGGCTGTTCAATCTGCGGTACAGGCTGTGCAGCAGCTTCAAGGCGGACGTTTTTTGCGGACGCGACGCGCTCTGCAATAAGCTGGCCGTCGTTGTCATGCGTGATGGTATCGTCATGTTCGAGTGCCGTTTGAATGTCAATACTCATAACGCCCCAGCGGGAAATCAGCTGCCGTAGCATGGTTTTCTTCGCCATATCATCGAAGTTCTTGTACCAGAACGAGCTGTACCTCCACATTTCGCTCTGCGGAACTTTACCGGCCAGCAGGTCTTCATAGCCTTTACGGCTGAAAGCCGGGCTGTAGGTGTCTGCATGGGTCATCATCTTTTCTTTGCTCCAATACAGAACCTTGCGGAAACCGTTCATGTACTCAAAATAAGCCATGTAGCCAACAGTCGGAAGTGCATCACGCACATCGTCATCCTCAATAAATTTGAAACGCGCCTTGCCGGTATCCGGGTCTTTGCCCATGTACTCGCCCTGCTTGATAACCATAACGTCAAGGTCTTTGTACTGCCCACTGCGTAAGGCAAGCTGTACATAACCTTTATAACCAAGCACAAACTGCGCCGTCGTGGTCTGCTGCCGTTTGTTCTTAAACGGTACGAGGTAGTACTGTCCAAGCTGCGGGGAAGGGGAGAGCTTCAAGCTCTCGCCCAGCAGCGCACCGGCCAGAATCGTACCGGCGTCGCATTCCTGCAAGGCCGGATTCACAGCGACGGCGCTCGTGATGCTGGCGGTGAAACTGCGGGCGCGGTCTGGGTCTCGCAGCGTGTTGTTGATTAGGTTCTGGTAGCTCTGCGTCGTAATCATAACGGAAAACTTCGGCTTTTGTGCCAACTGCTGATTAGATGTCGTCATAGCTCATACCCTCCTGCAAAATATACTGTTTCAAATTTTTCAACTGTTCGATGGTGCCGCGAACTGCGAACTTGACTTCGTAAACGTCCTGCGCGGCAGCGGGCGTTTCTGTAAGCGGTTCTTCATCGGGGACGGGTACTTCTTCAACAGGCGGCTGTACTGCGTCTGGCTGCGTCTCCTGCGCTTCTTCGATGGCCTGCTGTACCTTTTCTTCTGCCGCCTGCTGCTGTTCCAGTGCAGCGCGGCGCTCGGCCTCTTGCTGCTTTTGTAGTTCGATTTGCTCATGCCGGGCGCGAACGGTACTCAACGCCAGCGCAACATTCAGCGATTTTTTGTACTCAACCAGCAGTTCGGCGGCATCTTCATGGCGGGAAAGCTCCTGCACCTCTTCGGCGATTTTAAGAACCGTCGATGTAAGCGCGGTCTTTGTGCCGTTCACGCTGGTAGAAAGCCCGATTTTAAGGTTCATCTGCTCAAAACGCAGCCAGGGCAGATTATTTGCTTTGCAAAGCTCGTCAAAGTAGCTCTGTACGGCCTTGACCTTATCGGCCTTCAAGCCTGCTTCTACCTCATCGATGCGGCGCTTAAGCTCGGCATCTGCTTTCTTGTAGGGGTCGGAAATACAATCCTTGTAGACCGCTTCAAACTGGTTGTACGGCTCCATGATGGCTTCTTTCACGCGCTTGCGTTGCTCTTCCATCGCCGCGAATTCATTGCCAAGCTCGGTGCGGATTTTCTTCACGTCGCCGCGCGTCTCTTCCGTGCAAACAAGCTGCATCGCTTCATGGGTGCGGGCTTCAACGTCGGATTTCACAAGTTGAAGATGCTCCTCGATAATGGGCAGCTGTTTCAGCGTAATTACCTGCATTTTATTTTCCATTGTCAAACCTCCATATCTTTGATGGTCTCCATGCTCTGGCACAAGCCAGCTTCGGCAGATAGCGTCAAGTTTCGCATCTGCTGATACTTGATAAAATCAGGCGTTGAACGGTCATGCACGATGCGCTGCATAGCCTGAAAGTGATTCTGGTATTTATCTGGTGCGTTATTTTCAAACGCCATTCTGATGTTTTCGCAAGTCATTTTTTAAGCTCCTGCCGCAATCGAGGTATGGATGCCGAGCGCGGTTAAAACTGTCTTAACGTCTAAGTCATCGTAGCGGTAAATTGCACCGTCAAGGTCTACAATCTCGTCGCCCTCGTAGTACGGTACGCCGTCAGCGTCCGTTCCAATCGGTTCATCATCATAGGGCGGGAACGGATTATCCCGCGCCGCAAATAAGTTTGAGTAGTTCATCTGTAAGCCTCCACTAGCCCGCACAGAGCGTTGAGGGCCAGCACCGTGCAGACGATGCCGGGAAGGTTGAGAGACCCAAGCGCGGCCAGCAGCAGCACCAAATCTGCGGTGATTGCCAGCTTGACGAAAGCGCGTTTCAGTGATAGAATACAGGTAGAGCTTTTTTCGATGCTCTGTTTTTTTGCCGTTCCGGTGGTGGTGCACCGGGGCGGCGTTTTTGTTTTGGTCATCATTCTTTGATTTCCTCCCATTCAAAGCGACCCTTGCCGCTGTTTCTCCACTGCCCAAGACCGCGCTTTGTGCCGTAGTCGAGGCACTCACGAACCATGTCCTCAAGTTTAGGGTCGAGACATTCGATTTCAAACTCTGCTGTTGCACCTGCGGGAACGCTCTCCGACTTTGCGATGCTGACGCGTTCGCCCATCGGGGTTTGCGCCCGCAGGGGGCGCTCGCAGAAATCAACCTTCATGCCGTGCAGGTCGTAGGGAATCTCGCGCGGGGTAACGAAAATTAAGCCATCAATAGCCTGTTTATATGCCTTTATGGATGCGCAAGCGTTGCCGCCTGCATAGCCAGCCTTGCCCGCTTTGGCAAGCATTTTGCAGCTGTCCTTGAACATACCCTTTACCTGATAGTCGTACAGGAACGGCGTTCCGTCAGCGGTTTTGGGAAAGACGGTGACACGGTCTTCGGCGTTCTGGTCCTTGATGTTGTCCACTTCTTCGGCGGTGAGGTCGCCGGTGGGGGCCTTGCTGGCAATGTAGGTTGCGAGAAGTTCTTCATTGCTGGGGGATGAACCGAGAACTTCTTCCAATAGGGTGATTTTTACTTTCATGGTGGTTGTCTCCTTTTTAAATAAAATCGGTTGCTTTACGGTGCCTTCGCCTGGCGGCGCCATTCCATTGCTAAACTAAGCAATGCCGTTGCTTGGCAGTTCTACTCACTGCAAAGCTATGCCATCGCGTCGAATCTCAATGCTATGCCGTTGCCTAGCTACGCCCTGCCATTCTATGCCATCGCATTGCATGGCTACGCCTTCGCGTAGAATCTCAGTGCTGTGCCGTTGCCTTGAGAAGCTGTTCTGCGCTATGCCTTTGCTTTGCAAGACCTCGCTTTCTTTGCCATCGTCATGCGCTGCTTTGCCGATGCGCTGCGCAGCCCTGCCCAGCCTTGCCAATGCACTGCACAACAATGCCGATGCGCCGCCAAGCCTTGCCTCTGCCTTGCGCAGCTATTCCGAGCTATGCTGATGCGGGGATAGGCTGCGCTTCACACTGCAATGCCGTTGCCACGCGCTGCGGGGCAAAGCCGTTGCTGGTAGTCAGCTGATAAGGCTTGCAATCTGCTCACAGGTCATGTTGCGGATGCTGCCATAGTGCAGCCAAACCCAGGAACGAGAGCGGCCCAGGATTTTTGCAATTTTGGCAGGGCCGAAGAGCAGCTGCCCGGGGTAAAGTTCGGCGGCGCGGGCACGGACGGTGACAAGGGTGTCACGGTAGAGGGGCTTTTCGCGGGGCATGGGGAACCTCCTTTACTATCATTGAGTCTGGATAACCGTATTTAAGGTCATAGCGCCGCATTTGAACTTGATTGAGAGCGCCTGTCAACTGGGCTTCATAAAGCTCGTTCTTTTTGCACTGTTTTTTGTAATCTTCTGTGGACGACATACAAAGTGATGCCGCTGTGAGCATAAGTTTTTGATGACGCTCGATTTTACGTTTGAGCCCATCTTCAGCGCAGTCTAAGAAATCGTCCTCAGAAAGTCCGATAAGGTTTATTACCTGCATGGGGGTTACTCCTTTCTTAAAAGTTCGTCTACGGTGCAGCCGTAGAGCTTGGCCATAAGGACGAGCGATGCAGCGCGGGGCAGGTTCTCGCCGGTTTCCCAGCGGCATACAGCCGACTGGTCAACACCGAGTTCCTTTGCTACCTGCGCTTGGGAAAGACCTGCTTTCTGGCGGGCCTGTGCAAATGCCATAAATCTCACCTCCCGATATGAAATAATGAGATAATCTCATTGACAAACAAGAGAGCCAAAGTTATAATGAAGTTGTCAGAAATCATTGGTAAGCCGCTGAAACATGGGGCTTGGCTTTTGCTTTGCTTGTTTGTATACTATGATTATATCTCATTTACATTAGTTTTGCAATAGCTATGCATCAGTTTCATTAGTTTCAGCGGATTGCACAAAATGAGGTGTAAGCATTTGTATGTTTTGGGATAACTTTGTGCGCTTGTGTAATCAAGCAGGAAAATACCCTAATACTGTTGCGGCAGAGGTCGGTGTAAAATCCACTGGCACGGTAACGGGGTGGAAAAACGGGGCAAATCCAAGGCAGACTGTCTTGTTAAAACTAGCTGATTACTTTGGCGTAACCGTTGACTACCTTTTAAACGCAGAAAAAGAAAACCCCACCAGCGTTTCCGCTGATGGGGTGGATGAACTTGATAAAGAGGCGCTGGACATCATGCACCAGTTACCGCCGGAGAAGCAGGCGGCAGCGTTGGCGATGCTGCGAGGGCTTTTAGGTAATTGATGTAGGCTGCCTTATCCGGCAGTTGGTGAAACATGGCAATAAATTCCTGATCGCTGATTTCCTGCATGGTCGTTCTCCTTTATATTATGTAGCTGTTGTTTATGAAAACAACTATACACTACTTATGGTTGTAATTCAAGTAGTAAATTGCACAAAAACGTGCTGGAACGTTTTACAATCCGATTTTTGGGACGTTTCCGGCGACCATGTTTAGGCGGCAGTTGCGGGCGAATGATAACAGACAATGTGGAAACCTCCCTTAAAATGTAGTTTGTATTTACAGTATAAGGGTGAGCTAGAGCGAAAAAGCGCGAAACGGCGCGGGGATTTAGCAGATTGAACAAAGGTGGCGCAACTGTGGATAAAATTGTATTTTGGCGGGATGATACGAACGACCATTATATACATGAAAGCCCCGCGTGCCCGGAACTTCGAAAAGCCCCGAGAGTAAAAAGCGGAACGCTGGATGTCGCGCGGAAGTTGGGACGGCATGAACGGTGTCCGTATTGTAAAAATGGCGTAGTAGAATATAATGCGGATAAAGTATTAGTGTCTAAAGGTGAGCCGCGAACGATGCGGGTGAACTATGCTGTACTTATGGCATTGGCCGCAGCGTGCTTTGTGTGGGTTTTGTGCTATGGCTATTTTGATACGCAGGCGAAAATAGATACAGAAGCTATCTATAATCAGGGATACGCGGCAGCCCAGGAAAAATCCGATGAGGTGGCAGATGAGCAGTACCGGGCCGGATATGATGCAGGAAAGAAAAGCGGCTATGACTACGGCCAAAAAGAAGGGTACAACAGCGGATACACAAAGGGATATTCCGCGGGAAAAAGCACAGCAAATTCCGCTGTTGACTATAACAGGGGCTATGACACAGGATATAAAGTAGGAGTAGCCGAAGGGAAAAAGTCGGTTGACACCAGTGCGGCGTATAACAACGGATACAACCAGGGATACAGCGACGGCGCGGCAAGCGCTGGGCAGTCGTATCAACCCGAACAGACAACCAGCTACACGGTTTATATCACGGCGACGGGCAGCAAATATCATTCTTACGGATGTTCGTATTTACGAAATAGCTGCTATTCTATTGATATAAACGATGCCATCGCGCAAGGGTACACTCCTTGTAGCCGATGCAATCCGTAGAAATAAAAAAAGCCCCTGCCGGTGGGGCGAGCACCGACAAGGGAAAAGGGTTGCCGACATAAGCCGACAGCCCTATTATATATAACTGAAATGGGGTTGTCAACATGAGAAAAAATTCAGCCGATGGGCTGATACTGCGAAAGGATGGGCGGTATCAGCGAAAAGAAATGATTGGGGGAAAGTGGAAAACTTTCTCCGGAAAGACTCCTGCGGATGTTTGGGGGAAAATCCGGGCGGCGCAGGACAAACAGGCCGAGCTTGAACGCCAACAGGAAGAAAGGCAGAACGCGGGGGAGTTGTTCGCGGTCATTGCCGACGAGTATCGGGCTATTGTGGAAGGCATGAAGGACGGCACGAAGCGCAGTTATTTACCGGCTGTAGCCAGGGCGAAAGAAGCGTTCGGCGAGTACAGAATGCGGGAAATTCAGCCCTACATGATCGCCGAGTTTCTGCGCGGACCGGAAATGGAAGGCCGCGCCGCTACGACAGTCAGCAATCAAAAAACTGTTATCAACAACATCTATCAGTATTGGATAGACAGCCCCAAGTGGCGCGGGGACTGGAACCCGGCGGTACAGACGAAGATGCCGCGCGGGCTGCCGAAACAAAAGCGAAAGCCGCCCACAGAGGCAGAAGTGCAGATTGTGAAGGACAACTACCTAGACCCGGATGCACTGCTGCCGGTGGCCTATCTGTGCACCGGAGAGCGGCGCGGAGAAATGTGCGCTATACAGTTGAAAGATATAGATTTTGAGAAGAACACAATCCGCATTTATAAAACTGTGACCCACAAGGGCAACGAGCCGGAGATTCATGACTACACAAAAACTCCGGCGGGAGTGCGGGAAGTGCCGTTGCTGTCGATGCTGCGGGAGGCGCTGCAATCAGTGCGAAAGATGCCGAAAGACACATACATCGTCGGGCTGGATACAAAGCCGATAACGAGGAAAGGCTATGATGTGCTCTGGGCGCGGTTCTGGCGGAAGTACGGAATGGCCGAAGCCGTCCCGAAAACCAAGCAGGCCCACAGGCGCGGAAGAGTTGAAACGGTCAAATATAACGTGTGGAAGGTGCCCGTCTGCGGCCATCAGTTCCGGCATGAGTATGTGTGCATGCTGGCGATGGGCGGCGTGCCGGAGGAAATAGCCATTCAGCTGGTAGGCCACGCCAATGCGAAGATGATTCATGATGTCTATTTATCGATTAAACCGAAGATGATAGAGGACGCAAGGCAAAAATTGGAGAGTGTCCTTTAAATCGGATTTGTGAAAGTTTTAAATTTTAGGCCTGGTGCGAAAAAGGTGCGTATGCACAAGATGTTTCGGTATATCGAGGAATGAAACGAGTTCGAGACTCGTATCCCGCTCCAAAAT
>ERZ780162.892-NODE-892-length-22189-cov-4.038312_pt1 | contig 22189 bp, 19 predicted proteins | sample MGYA00511474_ERZ780162 | MGnify/ENA primary metagenome ERZ780162 (study PRJEB29588, sample SAMEA2143633) | human gut metagenome | biome: human gut; feature: human-associated habitat; material: faeces | place: Denmark | collected 2008/2010 ...
GAATAACAGGTTCGGTCAGCGCCGAACAGTTTAATTACGCGACCTCGTGTCGCGCATAGGCGAACGGGTTATAGTGCATACTTTTCTTGAAGTTTATGGTATTCAGCACTTTTATCTTGTAGCCGCCCCGTTGCAGGAGCTTCCCGCACTCGACTAACACGGTTCCTTTCGGGTCTGTGACAACATAGGAGCTGTGCATTTGCATGAGGTTCGGTTTCACAAAAAACCTCGTCTTGCCGGAGCCGGAACCGCCGATTACAAGGATATTTTTATTCCTTGCGTATTTTGGCTGCTTCGGGCGGCTGCTCATCATCAGCCGTTCGGTCTGGGTCAGAATGACGTTGTTTTCAAACACCGGGTCTACATACGGCTTTATATCCTCGGCGTTGCCCCAACGTGCAGAACCGTATTCCATGCCGCGCCTATATTTTTTCGCGTTCTTGCCTTTGAAATAGACAATCAGCCGGATAAGTACCGCCCCCGCTATGCCGATAAGCAAGTCCATAGGGTGTAAGCTCGGCGCGGCGTTAGAAAAGGCTGCGGAAAATCCCGTCCCAAGGGCAAGCAGCTTTTCCGACAGGTCAGCCCCCGGCGACAGCCTAAACGCCTGCGCCGCCTTATCAAAGAGCCAGACAAAGAGCAGATAGGGGATATTCGGGATAATCAGCTTTTTCAAATCTATCCTGTTCAACGGTCAATCCCCCTTTCCTTTTTCTTGACTTTCTCCCGGTTCATATTAAGCTGCTTCGCCTTATCCCGGAACGCGGCTAACGCCTTTCGGATAGAGGGCTTCTGCTCCCGTGAGAGCTTCTTTGCGGAAAACTCCTTAAAGGCTGCGGTCAGCGCGTCAGCGTCCCGCGCCTTAAAGAAAACAAGGTACCGGGGCGGGCTTTCCGTCGCGTCCTTTTTCAGCGCAAAGTCAATCCCGTATTTCTTCGCGGTACTCTCAAAGGCTTTGATATTGTCCTTCGTGATTTCGATATTGGAAACGCCTGCGTTCTGCTTCATAAGCTGCTTTAGGGTCTGTTTGCCGTGGGGCATTTGCCGCTTGTTTGCCTGTTTCTTTATCTGTGAGAGAAAGAATTTCATGGATTTTTGCAGCACTTCCGCAGACAGCTTCCCGGTCTTGATTGACAGGGCAATCACTTTTTCGTTGACTTCCTCCTGCAATTCTCGTCCTCCTTTCGCAAAAGTCTGTTTCCGGGCAGAAAGAAAGGGCAGCCGTTTCCCGGTTGCCCTGTGCCTGTCGTTTTATTAAATCCGTACCCTAAGCCCGTTCAAGTCCTCGGCGCGTACCCCTACCAGATACCAGTTCTGTCCGTACTCCATACGGGTCGGCTTCCACTTGCCCCTTACGAACACCTCCAGACAGTCGCCGCAATGTAAGCCCCCGTAATAGTCGGAAAGGTCAAAGCGAATGTCGTAACGGTCGGTCAGCTCGTCAAATACCAATGCTCCGGTTCTCTGTGCCATAGAAAAATCCTCCTTATGTTTGTTTACAGGCTTTCGCCCTCGTTGCAAGAATAATAGTCCGGGTCGCCAAACCGGGGCTTTCGCGGAGCCAGTGCGCCGCTTGCCATGTCGTGGGCGACAAGGGAAGTGTAATAGTTTCCGATAGTGGACGGCGCGTTGAACAGTGCCGCCCGTAGGTATTGCTTGATGTTGCGTATCTTCGTGGTGTTCTCCCGCATACAGTCAAGGACGAACCGGATATGTTCGCTGTCCAGTTTCATAAATTTTGACTTTACAAGGTCTGCCGGATAGTCGTCCCCGGCGATACGGATTGTCCTGCGCCTTGTGCAGACGGTTTCAAGGATAAGGTCAACGATTTCGTCTATCCGGTCATGGTCGTAGGGCATATCCTGTTTGAGAATGTCATAGCAGATGTTGTCTTTTACGATTTCCTCATATACCCGGTATGCGTCGTCCGGTTCCTTTCGTTTCCGTTCCGGCGGCGCAGCCGCTTGTCCCTCTAAGGGAGAGGGGGCAGGGGAAAGGATAGGAATGGAATGGGTACTTTGTGTATCAGTATTTGATTTTTCTTTTTTTGATAGATTAGTTCTTTGTACTTCTTTATTTAATTGCATTGGATTTTCCTGCGTAGGTTTTTCCAACGTAGGGTTTTCCTGCGTTGGATTTTCCAATGTTGGATTTTCCAACGTAGGTAAATCCGGTTTAGGCGGTAGCTGTGGCTGCTCATAAATCACATAATCGGCACCCCGCAGGCGTCCTTTTGCGTCGCGTTCCCTTGAACGGACGATATACCCGGCGCGTTCCAGTTCCCGCACCGCTTCCCGGATAGCGTCGATTTTCTCCCGGTTGATATGGGACAGCCCCGCAAGGGTATAGTCCCAATCTTCGGGAAGTGAGAGCATTTGCGACAACAAGCCCTTTGCTTTCAAGGTCAGCTCCCTGTTGCGTAAGTGGTGGTTGCTCATTACGGTATATCCCGTGTTGCGTTCCACTCTGAAAACTGCCATAGCTTATCAGCTCCTTTGCTGTGGATTTGTTACGCAGTAGAACGCGGATTTTGAGGGGAAAGGTATCTTTCCCTTGCTTCCCCGGTTCCGCGCTCTGGAAGCCTTATATATCAAGGCTCTTTCTGCCCCTACTGCGTAACATGAGGGCATAAAAAAAGCGGCGTTCCTGTTCTTCCGGGTAGGAAGTGAGAAACGCCGCCTTAGCGGTTCCATATTCAATTTAAAATAATAAATAGTCTTAGCCTTAACGCGTATATAAACTGAATTTGTGCGTTGGACTCTGATTTGTATCTACTGTTTTACACCCATTTTTACACCCAAATGGCATGAAACTATATGGTTTTATGTGCTTCTTTATGAAGTTGCGATTTCAAGAAATGCAGCAATCATGCGGGTTTGCGGACTTTTATAGAGATACATGAAATTATGAAAATCGGTCAATATATTACGATTCCTAATTTCATATCTTTCTCCTTTTAAGTTTCTCTGTTATTTCAGGCGTCTCTCTCCATCCTGCGCCTGCGTCTCAGTCCCTTGTCTCCATCAGGATGACCACGCCGAATGAAAATGTGATCTCCACCGTATCCTCCGCGTACTCATTGCTCACGCAGAGGCTTCCATAAGGCTTAAGGACATGATTTTTAAGGGGGTATTTCGCCCCGGTGATATTGAAGTCATCCACGGGAAATTCCAGTGGAAATACGGAGAAGAAGGGGCCGAATGCCTCTTCTCTCTTCAGAGTGATCCCGTGGCTCAGGAGCCTGATCTGATTGTGGCTGTCCACGATCCGCGCATCCGCTCCCGCGTCCAGCGCCACCTTGAGGCTCTGAACATTCGCCCACAGATGATCCGCCCTCTTCCCGGTTCCGCCCAGGATCCAGATCTCATGGCGGTGAAGATCAAGGCACAGCCTCAGCGCGATCTCCGTATCGGAGGCATCCTTCACAGGATTGAACTCCCGGATCGGCACATTCGTCTCTTCTCTATAATATGTCACTACATCGTCCGGAGCGCTGTCAAAGTCGCCCACGATATAATCCGGTTTAATGTCATGGTCGTGGAGGAACACAAGCCCTCTGTCCACACCGATGATAAACTCCGTATCTTCACTTTGCAGAATCGGCAGGACAAACTCTTCTTCAAGCAGTCCTCCGCTGACTATCACAGTCCGTTTACTCATAGCTTCTCAATATCTCCATAAATTTCTCTGTATTGTCTCTGATCTCATTCTTGAACACGCCGGAACCTGAGACGATCACATTCGCCCCTGCCTCCAGCACCTCCGCCACATTGGACGGATAGATCCCGCCGTCAACCTCAAGGTCCGCCGGCAGATTTCTCTCATCCAGAAGCTTTCTCAGCTTCCTGATCTTATCCAGAGACTCCGGAATGAACGCCTGACCGCCGAATCCCGGCTCCACACTCATGACCAGGAACATCTCCGCCCGGTCAAGATACGGGAGCAGTGCCTCAACCGGCGTAGCCGGTTTGATGGATATCCCTGCTTTCACACCGCAGGCATGGATCTTATCCAGAGTCTCGGAGAGATCCCGGCAGGCTTCCAGATGGACGGTGATAATATCTGCGCCGCATTTTGCAAATTCTTCTACATACCGCACCGGCTCTTCGATCATCAGATGGACATCCATCACCTGTCCGGTCACTCCGCGGATGGAAGCAAGGACCGGCATCCCGAAAGAGATGCTCGGAACGAACATCCCGTCCATCACATCAAAATGGATGTACTGTGCTCCCGCTTCTTCCGTAATCTTAAGCTGCTCTCCCAGGCACTTGAAATCTCCTGAAAGTATGGATGGCGCTAAAATCCTGTTCATCCTCTAATACCTTTTCCTTTCCTGAAGCTCCCGGTACATTTCCACATAATTCTCGTACCGGATCCTGTGTATCTTTCCCTGTTCCACGGCCTCTTTCACCGCGCATCCCGGCTCATGGATATGGCCGCATCCGTTAAAACGGCACTTTCCTTCATATGGCTCAAACTCGGGGAAGCAGTATTTCAGCTCCTCCTTTTCAAAATCGTTTACATACAGCGAGCTGAATCCCGGCGTATCCATGATATAAGAGTCCTCATTGATGACCAGCAGCTCAGAATGCCGGGTCGTATGCTTTCCTCTGGCGATCTTCCGGCTGATGGTCCCTGTCTCCATCTTCACCTGCGACTGAAGCAGATTGATCAGGGACGACTTCCCCACGCCGGAGGGTCCTGCGATGGCAGTGGTCTTTCCCTTAAGAAATGTCTTCAGCCTTTCAATATTCTCCTGTTCCCTCGCACTTGTAAATACAAGAGGACATCCGCATCCCCTGTAGATTTCCGCCAGTTTCTCTATCTCCGGTCCTCCCACAATATCTGTCTTGTTAAAGCACAGCACTGTCGGAATTTCCTTTCTCTCCATCATGACCAGAAATCTGTCCAGGAGATTAAAATGGGGCTCCGGCTCTGTCACCGCGAACACCACAAGAGCCTGATCGATATTCGCCACTGCCGGGCGGATCAGCTCATTCTTTCTCGGAAGGATCTCTGTGATATTTCCTTCCATATCCTTTTCGTCAAGGATCTCAATCTCGACGTCATCCCCCACGAGAGGTTTGATCCCCTCCTTCCGGAACGCGCCTTTTGCCTTACACTCATAAACACCGGATCCTGCTGCGTGAACGTAGTAGAATCCGGCGATACCTTTTACAATTTTTCCCTTCATGATATTACTGCTTCTCATGATCAGTTTGTATTTTCTGTCTCCGAATCACCGTCGGAAGTATCCCCTCCCGGCGTCTCCGGCCCGAGGCTGACGGTAAATCCTACGGAAGTACCTTCCGCCACTTCACTGCCCGGGCTGATCGTCTGGTTCATGACATACCCCGGTGTGATACTGCTGCTGTAGTCCTGCGTGACCTGTCCCACGCTGAGCCCGGCATCCTTCAATGCCTGCTCCGCCTGCTCCTGGGTCATTCCTGCCGTAAGGTTTGGCACTGAAACAGTCTTTGTCTCTGGTCCGAGACTCACCACATAGCTTACCGTGCTTCCCTGCGCCACCTCACCGCTTTCGGGAGACTGAGAGATAACCTCCCCTGCCGGCTTATCGCTGTACTGTTCTGAAGCGCTTCCGACCAAACCTGCACTTCTAAGGGATGCTTCTGCATCTGAAGCCTGTTTGCCGACAATCTGAGGCACCGATACTTTCTTCTGCTCCGGTCCGAGACTGATCACGATCGTTACTTCTGTTCCTTCTTCTACCTCGGAACCTTCGTCCGGACTGACGGACATGACACGTCCTTCTTCTATATCATCGCTGAAGTCTGAATCTTTCTTGACTACCAGTTTTGCATCTTCGATTGCCTTCTCAGCTGCCGCCTCTTCCATATTGACCACCTCAGGAACGATCGTTGTCTTTGTCTCCGGACCTGTGCTGACGACGACTTCGATCGTCGTATGTTCATCAACCGTCTCTCCATCGCCCGGATCCTGGCTTATGATCTCTCCCTCGTCATATTTATCAGACGCTTCTCTCCCTGAGACGCGCATTCCGAGATTCTTGTCATTCAGCTCGTCCTTTGCTTCCTCTTCCGTCATTCCCCGCACATCCGGAACCTCAACCTTTTCTTCCTTTGTGGCTGTGATGCCGGGACCGCTGAAGATGCCGACTGCATTCCCCACAAGAAAGATTACGAGAAGCGCAACGATCACTCCCGCCACGATCAGCAGGATACGCATGATCTTCTTCGTATCAGGATTTACATCCTTCTTCTTTCTTCGCTCCTCCTGATAATCATCCTCATCCTCGTCATCCTCGTCCTCGTCGTCATACTCATCTTCATCATCATATTCGTCATCGTCATATTCATCATCGTCGTCATCATATCTCTGCTTCTGAAGCTGTTCCAGTTCCTCCGTTGACATGACGACTGTCCGGTCGTTATCCGGCGCTGCCGCGCCGATGCTCCCCGTGATGACAAAATCTCCGTCCGGATCCACAAGCGAACGCTTCAGATCCAGAAGCAGCGACTCGCAGTCATGATATCTGCGCTCCGGATTCTTCTGGGTACATTTCATGATGATGCACTCCAGACTGTACGGAATATCCGGCACCTCTTTGGACGGCGCAGTAATCTCCTCCTGAAGATGCTTCAGCGCTACGCTGACAGTGGAATCTCCGTCAAACGGAACGTGCCCGGTCACCATCTCATACATGGTGATCCCGGCGGAGTAGATATCGCTCTTCTCATCCACATGTCCGCCCCGCGCCTGCTCCGGCGATGTATAATGAACCGACCCCATGACGCTCGCACTGATCGTCTGAGTAGACGTGGTCGCCCGGGCGATACCGAAATCGGTTACCTTCACTTTTCCTTCTTTTGATATAATGATATTCTGCGGTTTGATATCCCGATGGATAATGTGACGGTTGTGGGCTGCCTGGATACCCGTAACCATCTGAATTGAAATGCTGATGGTCTCCTTGGCCGAAAGCCTCCCCTTCTTCTGGATATAATCCTTCAGAGTGATCCCTTCAACCAGCTCCATGACCATATAGTAAAGCCCGCGGTCCTGGCCCACATCATAGACGTTGACCACATTCGGATGCATCAGCCCCGCCGCCGCCTGTGCCTCACTCAAAAACTTCTGGATAAATACCTGATCTGAACGGTAGTCGCTTTTTAAAACCTTGATCGCCACGTACCGGTTCAGCTTGTGATCCTTGCCTTTGTATACGTCCGCCATGCCACCGGACCCGATCCGGCCGAGGATCTCATACCTTTTCCCTAAAAAAACGCCTTCTTTGATCATACACTCACCTCATCTGCAAACGGCTCAACCAGTACTACCCCTATATTATCCGTACCGCCGTTCTCTTTTGCCGCTTCAACCAGAGACTGGCCTGCCTCAACGATGTCGCGGCCCCCCTGCACGATATGGAAGAGTTCCTCATCCTCAACCATATTGCTCAGGCCGTCTGTGCACATCAGAATGATGTCTCCCCTTTTCAGACGGTGCTCATAAAAGTCAACATCCACGTCGGCCTTGGCGCCGATCGCTCTGGTGATAATATTCTTATCCGGGTGATGCTTCGCCTCCTCCGGCTTGATCCCGCCGAGCCTTACCATCTCTTCCACAAGAGAATGGTCCTTGGTAAGCTGCTGTATTCCCTGATTGATCAGGTACAGCCGGCTGTCGCCCACATTTGCGAAATACATCATCTGGTTTACAATGGTCGCTGCCACGACAGTCGTCCCCATGCCCTTTAAGTGTGCGTCGCGGGACGCCTCCTTTATGATCTCCCGGTTCGCCGTCTTGATCGCGCCCACAAGGACTCTCTCAATGTCCTCGCCCTCGCTTCTCTCAAGCTCGCGCTTCAACACTTCTACCGTATACTTGGAGGCATAGTCGCCTGCCTGATGGCCGCCCATACCGTCCGCCACAACGAACAGATTGCGGAGAATACCCAGCGGTCTGTCTGTTGCATAGACATAATCCTGATTCACCTGTCGTACCATTCCAACGTCTGTAATTGAAAATGTCCTCATAATTTTCTCCTTATTCTCTGTCAGTTTTCACATAGCGGCGTCTGAGCTGACCGCAGGCCCCGTCGATATCAGAGCCCATTTCCCTTCTTATAGTAACATTTATTCCGCTTTTTTCAAGTTTATTTTTGAAATTCAGGGCATTTTCCCTGCTCGGGCGCACAAAATCCCGCTCCTTCACCGGATTGACCGGGATCAGATTAAGATGACAGTTTCTCGGCCGCAGCAGCGCCGTCAGCTCCCGCGCATCTTCCTCCGTATCGTTCACTCCATGGACCAGGCTGTACTCGAACGTCACCCGTCTGCCGGTCTTTTGGAAATATTCATCGCACGCATCCAGCACTTCCGAGAGGTCATACTTGTTTGCCACCGGCATAAGCCTCCTGCGCTTCTCCTGGGTGGAGCCGTGCAGGGACAGGGCAAGCGTGATCTGGAGATCCTCGTCCGCCAGCTTCCGTATGCCGGGCACGATCCCGCAGGTGGATACTGTTACACTCCGCTGGCTGATGTTCAGCCCGTGTTCATCCGTCAGGAGCCGGATAAACTTAACGAAATTATCATAGTTGTCCAGCGGTTCGCCCGTACCCATAACGACCACGTTGGACACTCTCTCCCCGGTGATCTTCTGGATCTGGTAGACCTGCCCCAGCATCTCGGAAGCGGAAAGATTTCTCTGAAGTCCGCCGATGGTAGACGCGCAGAACGCGCACCCCATCCTGCACCCCGCCTGAGACGAAATGCAGACTGAATTGCCGTGCTTATACCGCATCAGCACACTCTCCACCACATTGCCGTCATACAGCCGGAAAAGGAATTTGTTGGTGCCGTCCAGCCTGGACACCTGCCGTTCAAGCATCTCCACCGGGAGGATAACATACTCTTCTTTCAGCCTCTCCCGAAGCTTTTTCGACAGATTGGTCATCTCGTCAAAACTGTCCGCAAGCTTCACATGCAGCCATTCATAGATCTGTCCGGCGCGGAACGCCTTCTCTCCCATTTCCTCCACTTCAGCTTTCATCTCATCATATCCAAATGCGCGGATATCCTTTTTCATTGTGTTTCCTTCCCCTGTCTCTGTTGTTCTTCCTCCTGCGGCGCACGCTTCACCAGCCTGGCGATGAAGAATCCGTCGCATCTATGTACTCCCGGGAGAAGCTGGAGGCATCCCTTCTCCCGGACGCTGTCCCTCAGTTCCGGGCACAGGCGGTCTCTGATGCCGTCCTGTTCAAACCCGGGATATTCTTCCAGGAACCAGTGTACATTGTCGATATTCTCCGCCGGGTTCACCGTGCAGGTGCTGTACAGGAGCACCCCGCCGGGCTTCACATACCTCTGTACACAGCTTAAGATCTGCCGCTGCAGCTTCACCAGCGCTTCCGTTCCCTCCGGGGACGCCTTATATCTGAGGTCCGCCTTTTTCCCCAGGACGCCCAGTCCGGAACAGGGGAGATCCGCGATCACAAGATCCGCTTTCTCCTCGAATTCCTCGTCGAACACCGCAGCGTCCCACACTTCTGCATCAATATTTTCAAGCTCCGCCTGCTCGATGTTCTCTCGGATCAGATCAACCTTCTTCTCCGTCAGATCTCTTGCCTGCACATGTCCGGTTCCTTCCATCCGCTCTGCCGCATGGAGCGCTTTTCCGCCCGGCGCGGCACACACATCGAGCACCTCCGCCCCCTTAGGCGGGTCCGCAAGCTCCCCCGCCAGCATGGAGCTGACGTCCTGCACTGCAAAAAGGCCGTCCCGGAATGTCTCAAGCCCGTCCAGATAATCATACCCTGCGATCTCAAATGCATAAGGCAGGTATGGATGAGGCGTTACCTGAACCCCCTCTTCCTCCAGACGTTTTTTCAGTTTATCCGGAGAGATCCGGTCCAGACGGCAGCGGATCGTAACCGGCTTTTCCTCTTGAAAATCCTTCAGCATCGTCTCGATCACTTCCCGGCTGTAGCTCTTCTTCCAGAGCTTCAGGATCCACTCCGGACAGGAATACTGTACAGAGAGCGCCTTCTCACCTCTGGATGGATATTTTACCTGATCCAGGCCTCTCGCCGTGCTTCTGAGCACACCGTTCACATACCCCTTCAGACCGGAGAATCCCTTTCTCACCGCCAGGTTCACAGCCTCGCTGCACACCGCCCGGTCAGGGACGGAATCCATATATTTCAGCTGGTACACCGCACTCCTTAAGATGTTGCGGATGACCGGCTTCATCTTCTTTACTTTTACTTTGGAAAACTGATCGAGGATGTAGTCGATCTCGATCATGTGCTCCAGCGTGCCCTCTGTCACCCGGGTGATAAAAGCTCTTTCCCGCTTCTCAAGGTACTGGTATTTCTCCAGCACCTCCCTGAGGACAATATGGCTGTACGCTCCGTTCTCCGTCACTTCCATGAGAACGGCGAGCACGATCTCCCGTTCATTCACCGGCTTAGTCATTCCTTCTTCTTCCTCCTATGATGATCAGACGCAGGAACTGCAGGATCATGGATGCTGCGCTCGCCACATAAGTGAGCGCTGCGGCTCTGAGCACCTTCTTCACATCCCCCACTTCCTCCGGATAGAGCATTCCCGATGACTCGAGCACTCTGACCGCCCGGTTCGAAGCGTTGAACTCCACCGGCAGCGTCACGATCTGAAAAAGCACCGCCGCCGAGAAGAGCAGGATCCCCAGATTGATGAGCAGCCCCGACATCTGGCTGTTCATGAGCAGACCGATCAGGATCAGCGGCCAGGACAGCGCCGAGCCGAAATTCGCCACCGGCACAAGGACCCCTCTGATCGAGAGCGGCGCATATCCCACCGCATGCTGTACCGCGTGCCCGCACTCATGCGCGGCAACGCCGATCGCCGCGACAGAAGACGAGTTGTACACTGTGTCGGAAAGCCCCAGCGTCTTTTTCCCCGGGTTGTAGTGGTCCGTCAGATTTCCCGGAATATGGATTACCTGCACGTCGTAGATCCCGTTTCTCCGCAGGATCCGCTCCGCCGCCTCCTTTCCTGTCATCCCCGAGTGGCTCCTGACCCGTGAATAACGTGTAAACACACTGTTCACCCGGCCGGATGCGGCCATACAGATGACCACGCCGATCAGAACAAGTATATAGGTCCAGTCATAGTAATAGTAAAACATAGCATCATCCTCCTGAGATCTTCAAATCCCGCGCTGAAGCTCCTGTCACTGCACACGTTCTTCCCGCGTAAAAACAGTTCCTTCTTCCAGCGCATACCCCCTCAGGAATGCACCTGTCTCCATCCTTTTCTTTCCCGGGATCTGCAGCTCATATACCCGCAGGATCCCGCTTCCGGTCTGTACTGTGAAATCATTTTTCCCGACAGAGATCACAGTTCCCGGCTCTTTCTCACCCGCGCCTTCTCCTTCTGCCTTAGCCCGCCAGATCTTCACCACTTTTCCGTTCCAGTGGGTGTAGGCGCTGGGCCAGGAATTCAGTCCACGCACAAGGCGCTCGATGCGGACCGCCGGCTGACTCCAGTCGATATCTCCCATCTTCTTGTCCAGCATCTTCGCATACGCGGTCGGGCTCTCTCCCTGTTTCTCGAAAACCGCAGTCCCATTCTCAACTGCCTCAAGCGTCCTGACGCAGAGCGCTGCGCCCGCCGCCGCCAGCTTGTCGTGGAGCGTCTCTCCGGTCTCATCCTCATCCACCGGTACTTCTGTCTTCATGATCATATCGCCGGTATCCAGTCCTTCGTCCATCTGCATAGTCGTGACGCCTGTCACCTTCTCGCCTTCGATGATCGCCCACTGGATCGGAGCCGCTCCCCGGTATTTCGGGAGCAGGGATGCATGGACATTGATGCATCCGTAGGGTGTAAGCTCCAGGATCGTCTTCGGCAGGATCTGCCCGAAAGCAATGACTACCATCACATCTGCGTTGTACTTCTTCAGCTCCTCCACACACTCCGGATCACGGATCCGTTTCGGCTGGTAGACCGGGATCCCATGGCGCTGCGCCGCCGCCTTCACAGGGGTCGGCTGCATTTCCTTTCCCCGTCCCTTCGGTTTGTCCGGCTGAGTTACTGCGAGACACACATCATGTCCCGCCTCCACAAGAGCCTCCAGAGTCCCTACGGAGAAATCCGGAGTTCCCATAAAGATAATCCTCATCAATTATTCCTCCGTTCCTTCTTCCTCTTCCTCATACGTCACATCGTGGAGACCGTCCTCTGCCATGTCCACGTAGAGTCTGCCGGACAGATGGTCGATCTCATGGCAGAATGCCCTGGCTAGGAGTCCTTCTCCCTCCAGCTCGACCGGCTCCATCTCCTGGTTGAGCGCCCGAACCTTCACATGGCTCGGCCTTGTGACAATGCCCCATTTTCCCGGGACACTCAGGCAGCCCTCTTCTCCGGTCTGCTCACCGGACGTCTCGATGATCTCCGGGTTGATCAGAACGATGGGGCCTTCTCCCACATCGATGACCACGATCTGCTTGAGTATCCCCACCTGGGGCGCCGCCAGTCCGACACCGCATCTGTCATACATGGTCTCAAGCATATCCCCGATCAGGATCTTTGTCCGAAGACTCATTTTCTTAACTTCTTTGCACTGTTTTGTCAGTATCTCGTCTCCGATTTCTCTTATCTGTCTGATTGCCATAACTTTCTCCTTCTCACCTTTCTCTGTCTATGAAATTCCCATCGGATTAAAATCAAACTGGATCCGCATCTTGTCAAATCCGGAATTCAGATCAATATACTGCTCCAGTCTGTCCTTTATCCCTGTCAGTGTATCATATTCCGGTGCTTTTATGTAGAGCACACGTCTGTATATATCTTTTATCTTATCCACTCCCGGACTTGCAGGTCCGATAACCGCAGCTTCCGTCTGCCTGGCCACCCGGAGCGCGTACTCCTTTAGATAATGGCAGCCCTTCTCCAGAAGCGCTTCATCCCCGCAGGAGACGAGAACCGCCATCAGGTTCTCCACCGGGGGATATCCCATCAGATCCCGGTAGCGGATCTCTTCCTCGTAGAACGCCTCATAATCCTGAGCCGCCGCCGTGACGACAGCATAATGCTCCGGACTGTATGTCTGGATCACCACCTGCCCCGGCCGTTCTCCCCGTCCGGCTCTTCCCGCCGCCTGGGTCAAAAGCTGGAACGTCCGCTCCCCGGAACGATAATCGTCCGTATAGAGGGACATATCCGCCGCCAGCACACCGACCAGCGTCACATTCGGGAAATCATGTCCCTTCACGATCATCTGGGTGCCGACCAGAATATCCGCCTCCTCATTTGCAAAGGCGGACAGGATCTTCTCGTAAGAATCCTTCTGCCGGGTCGTGTCCATATCCATGCGGAGCACCCGCGCCTCCGGGAACATTCCCTTTACGATCTCTTCGATCTGCTGGGTCCCGGCCCGGAATTCCCCGATATGGCGGGAACCGCACTCCGGGCATACTGTCACTTTCGGCTGTATATAGCCGCAGTAGTGGCACACCATGCGCCCGTCCCGGTGCACGGAGAGAGACACGCTGCAGTGCGGACATTTCACCACATGGCCGCACTCTCTGCAGGAGATGAATCCCGAGTATCCCCGCCGGTTCAGGAAGAGCATGATCTGTTCTTTCCGCTCCAGTCGGTCCGCCATCAGCTCCTGCAGCCTCCGGCTTAAGATGGACCGGTTTCCCTCCCGCAGTTCCTGCCGCAGGTCCACGATCTCCGCCTGCGCCATCTGCTGCATCCGGGAACGGTTCCGCATCTCCAGAAGCACATATTCCCCGCGCTTCGCCCTGTACATGGCTTCCAGAGACGGGGTTGCACTTCCCAGGACCACTCCGGCGCCCTCCATCTGCGCCCGCTTCACCGCGGTCTCCCTTGCATGGTATCTTGGTACCTGCTCGCTCTTGTAGGTTGGCTCGTGCTCCTCATCGATGACGATCAGCCCGAGATCCGGGAAGGGAGTAAAAAGGGCAGAGCGGGGACCGATCATCACGTCCACCTCTCCCGCCTTGGCGCGCATCATCTGATCATACCGCTCACCTGCGGAGAGCCTGGAATTCATGATCGATACCCGGTCTCCGAAACAGCGGTAGAAACGCATGACCGTCTGGTAAGTCAGCGCGATCTCCGGAATGAGCACGATCGCCTGCTTCCCCATCTCAACCACCGTGCGGATCATCTCCATATACACTTCCGTCTTGCCGCTCCCGGTCACGCCGTAGAGAAGATAGGTGTACCTCTTCCCCTCCCTGTAGTCTTGCCTGAAACGGCCGATCACATTCTGCTGTTCTTCTGTGAAAATGATCTCCTGCCGTTTCTGCTCCGTCTCTTTCACGGGGTTGCGGTAGACCTGTTTCTCCTCAAGCACAATCACGCCCTGTTCTTCCAGGGCGCGGATCACATTCAGAGTGATATTCAGTTTCTTTGTCACAAGCTCATATTCCAGCACAGGATCGTCCAGCAGAGCCGCAAGCAGCCTCGCTCTCGCCTTCTGGTTCTTCTCCAGATAGAACGCAAGCTTTTCTTTCCCCTCCTCCTCCGAAAGGAGCAGCCTTACACGCCGTTTCACACGCGCGTTCTCCTTCTGCCGGATGGGCAGCACGGTCTTGAGCGCCTGGATCATGGTACCGCCGTAATGCTCCTTCATCCAAGCCGCAAGGGCGATAAGCTTTGCCTCAATGGCCACGCCCTCCCTGGAAATATCCTCAATCTCCTTTACCTTTGACAGGTCATAGTCACAGGCCTCCGAGAGCGCTGTCACATAACCCTTTGTCCTCCGGTCTGCCTTTCCGAAAGGGACGATCACTTCCATCCCCGGCCTGAGCTCCGCCTCCAGGCGCTCTGGTATCCTGTACTGAAAGATCTTGTCCAGTTTTTCATGTTGTATATCTACGATAATGTCTGCAAACACACGATCACACCGTTCCCTGCTGCTGATTTTCCTCTTTCTTCTCTTCCTTCAGCTCTTCCAGGACTTCCGCGATCAGGACCCGCTCATCCATGGGATACTTGACTCCCCGGATCTCCTGGTAATCCTCGTGTCCTTTTCCCGCGAGCACGATCACATCCCCTGGCTGTCCATGCGCGATGGCATACTTGATCGCTTCCTTCCGGTCACAGATCTCCACATATTTTCCGTCTGTCTTTCCGATTCCGATCTTGATATCGTCAATGATCGCCTGGGGCTCTTCGAATCTCGGATTATCCGATGTGATGATCGTCAGGTCCGCCAGGCGTCCTGACACCTCGCCCATCTCGTACCGCCTGTCTTTCGAGCGGTTTCCCCCGCAGCCGAAGAGACAGACAAGACGCTTCGGATGATATTCCTTCAGCGTGGTCAGAATGCTCTCCAGACTCATGGCATTGTGCGCATAATCGATCATCAGCGTAAAGTCATCGGAGACTTTGACCATCTCGATACGCCCTTTCACCTTCGCCTTCTTCAGCGCATCCTTGATCTTCTCCACCGGCACCTGGAAATGCCGGCACACAGAGATGGCGGTCAGTGAGTTGTAGACGCTGAACTTGCCGGGGATATCGATCTCCACGTCAAAGTCCATCAGCCCTGCCACATGGTATGCCACTCCCAGGTATCCCGGCCTGGATACAAGCTGTACATTCTCCGCGCGCAGGTCCGCTTCGTCTGAAAATCCAAAGGTTTCGATCCTGCAGGTTGCCCCCTGGAAAACGTCTCTGAAATATTTGTCGTCCACGTTCGCGATCCCCAGCCTGCACTGCTTGAACAGAAGTCCCTTGCAGCGCTTATAATCGTCAAAATCCTTGTGCTCGTTGGGGCCAATATGATCGTGTCCCAGATTGGTGAAGATCCCGATCTCAAACGGGATTCCCGCAGTACGGTTAAGCATCAGTCCCTGGGAAGACACTTCCATGACCACACTGTCGCATCCTTCCTTCACCATCTCTGCAAAATACTGGTGGATCGTATAGGACTCCGGCGTGGTATTGGCGGCGGGAATCCTCCGTTCGCCGATGATTGCCTCTATGGTCCCGATCAGGCCCACCTTGTGTCCCACACTCTCCAGAATAGACCGGATCATATAGGTGGTCGTCGTCTTTCCCTTCGTCCCTGTGATCCCGATGATCTTCAGCTTCTCCGCCGGGTACCCGAAATACGCCGCCGACATGAGCGCGAGTGCATATCTGGTGTCAGGCACCCGGATGACCGTCACATCCTCCGGCACCTCCACATCCTTCTCCACAACGAGCGCCGCCGCGCCTTTCTCCGCCACATCCGCTGCAAACTTATGTCCGTCAGAGACCGCACCGCTGATGCACACAAAGACCGAGCCGGGCTCTACTCTGCGGGAATCATTTACCAGCGTTGTCACTTCAGCCGAATCGCTGCCCTGAACTACTTCATACTCCAGTCGTTCCAACAATTTATTTAATCTCACGGTTAAAGTCCTCCTGTTTTCCATCTGTGGTTACTGTTCACGCTTAGCCGCCTCCTACATGCAGGCATGGCGCTGCAGTTTCCTATCCATGCGTGCGGTGCGAACAGTAACTATCTGTGATATAGAATACCACAATCCGCCCTCAGATGCACGGATTTTTCTGGACAAACGGTATACGATAATATATCATAAGAAAGCTGACTCTGACTTTAACCTGATAAAAAAAGATTAGGAAAGAGAGGAACTCAACATGTTCACAGATTTTATCAACGCACTGAGCGATCTGCTCTACAGCCGTATTCTGATCGTCCTGCTGCTCGGGACCGGCATCTACTTCTCGGTACGGACAAGATTCGTCCAGTTCCGTCTGTTTGCCGAGTCCATCCGCGTCGTGGCGCAGCCCAACACAGAGGGGAACGGGCTGTCTTCCTTCCAGGCGCTGATGGTATCCACTGCTTCCAGAGTGGGGACAGGCAATATTGCGGGCATCTCCACTGCCATCTGTCTCGGTGGCGCCGGGGCCGTGTTCTGGATGTGGCTCACCGCCATTCTCGGAAGCGCATCCGCATTTATCGAGAGTACGCTGGCACAGATCTATAAGAGGAAAGCGGAGGACGGGAGCTCCTACGGCGGTCCCGCCTACTATATCCAGGCAGCGCTGAAACAGCACTGGATCGGCGTTCTGTTCGCTGTCTTTCTGATCCTGACCTATATGGGCGGTTTCAACCTTGTGGCGTCCTTCAATATTGCAGACTCCTTCCGGGCATACGGATTCTTTGACGAATCCTCCACACCGCTCATCGTGGGCATCATCCTCGCCCTTGTCTTCGCCCTGTGTATCTTCGGCGGGAGCAGACAGATCTCGCGGATCACGGAAATACTGGTCCCTGCAATGGGGATCTTCTATCTCGCAGTGGCGCTGTTCATCGTAGCGACACACTATGAACTGATCCCGCAGATGTTCCGGGATATCTTTACAAACGCCTTTGACTTCCGTGCGATCTTCGGCGGGTTCGCCGGCTCCTGCGTCATGAACGGTATCAAGAGGGGACTGTTCTCCAACGAGGCCGGCGTGGGATCGGCTCCGAATGCGGCGGCAAGCGCCTCCGTCTCCCCCCCGGTGAAGCAGGGACTTGTGCAGATGCTTTCAGTATTCATCGACACCATCCTGATCTGCTCCGCGACGGCTTTCATGCTCCTCTGCTCAGGCGTGGCGCCCAGCGACGAGCTCAAGGGAATGCCCTGGGTCCAGGCGGCAGCCTCTGAGTCTCTGGGTGGATTCGGTACGATCTTCATCTCCATCGCGCTCTGCCTGTTCGCCTTCACTACACTGATCGGCAACTTCTACTATGCGGAGATGGGACTGAAGTACCTCTGCGGAAAAACTCCGGGCAGAGCTCTCCTGAACACCTTCCGCATCATCGCCGCAGTGATCGTCCTCGCCGGCTCCGTCATGGAATTCGGCCTTGTGTGGAGCACCGCGGACGTACTGATGGGATTCATGGCGATCATCAACCTGCCCGTGATCATCATCCTTGGCGGTCCCGCCATCCGCTGCATGAAAGACTACGTCAAGCAGAAAAAAGCCGGGAAAAATCCCGTGTTCAAGGCAGCGGACATCGATCTCAGAGACAAGACCGACTTCTGGAATTAAGAAGACGCACCCTGCCGGACATCTTTCAAATCCGCAGGGATGCGTCATTTTGACAAATTTCTGCAATGATGCACTTCTTTAGAAATGTTCTTTTCGAATAAGTCTTTCCTCCGTTAAAAGCGTAAATTTCATACTGAGAAAGCCGACGCGGCAGACTGCCCGCTGCGTGAGCAGATGCGATAAGCGGAACGTTCCGAATACACCTGGTTCTGTCTGTTAAGAAGGAAATGCGAGTCCCTTTGGACGAGTATTTCCCTTCTGTTACAGACATTCCAGGGGATGAGGTAGAGTGAAGCGTGCACTGCGATGCAGCGGGCAGTCTGCCGCGGTCTGATTATCCATATAAAATTTACGTTTTTGACAGCGGAAGAGATTTATCCGCAAAAGCCTCATTTCGTCACGCAATCTTTCTCCCTATGGAGGTCCTCCGCAGGACCCACACGCATGCGAACGATACAGCGGCGATGCTGATGATCAGGGCGGGCACGGCGATCCATGCGGTCAGGTCAGTGGGTTCCATGTATTTCTTGTAGTTGTCCAGGAAAAGGATGTGGATCAGATAAATCCCAAAAGAGCATCCGCAGAAGAGATCAATGATCTTCTTCGCCTTTTCCGAGGGATTGAATTCTGACTTTTTCAGCCTTATGACAAACAGGAAAAAGGCGGCTCCCGCCAGGACAAGGAAGGGGCTTCCATATTCAAGCGCTCTCTCATAATGTTCGCCCGTGAGCGCCGTGACGCCCCATGTGATGCCGAAAGTTGCTGCCATGCATACGGCAAATACCGCTGCGGTGACCCGCTGGCTGATCCGGATATGCTTTCTGTACTTATAGAGATAATATCCGACGAACACAAAGTAAGAATAAACACGGTCTCCGATGATCGGGATGTCGTAATATGCCTCTCCGTCCTGAAGAGCCACAATGTAGTTGAAAATGACCGCTGCCGTGATCACAATGAGAAATGCCTTCTCCATCGTCAGATCCATATTGCGGCACATGATCTGGAAAAAAGGCAGCACGAAATAGATCGGTATCATGGCGTAGAGGTACCAGAGATGCGCCTCGGTGGGCACATACAGGATCTGCCTGAGATCATACCCTGTCCCCATATAATACACATTCCAAAGATAGTAGACGACACTCCACACGACAAGCGCCAGAAAAAAGTGCAGAAGCCTTTTTATGTGTTTGCGCAGGGGTTCATCCCTTCCCAGAAGGAGCGCGCCCGTGATCATGAAAAAGCAGGGAACGCTCACTCTGGAGAGCGTGTCAATGACAAGGGCAAACAGATACTCCCCGGTCGTCACTTCTCCGTAGGCACGACAGAAATAGTTTGTCACATGGATTGCAATGACCATGAGGAAGGCTGCCATCCTGATCAGCTCCAGATTATAATTTCTCTCCTTCATGATCTTCTGCGCTGCCGCAGTGCTCTGATTTCTCTTTCTCCTCATCTGCGCCCACCTCTCTCTTCCATTCCCGGGTCTTCCGCCCTGTTTCTTCCGGCTCTTCCCCTTCTGCCCAGGTCTTTTCCGCCTTTCTTCATAAGGCTCGCCTTGACGACCGCCCCTTCTCCGTAGCGGCTGTTGAGTTCATCCAGAGCTTTCTTCAGCTTCCTGTGCTTCTCGTCGGGCTCTTTCGGCAGTTCAATGTCAAAGATCGTAAGCTGTTCCGGCTCTGTCTCATCCACAAGCTTTGAGGTACGGATTCCCAGAAGGCGTACAGGCTCGCCGCTCCATATTTCCCGGAAAAGGCTGCATGCCGTCTGGTACAGGATGTCCGGATCGCTGGACGGTCTCTCCAGTTGTGTCTGATGTGACACCGAGCGGAAATCATAGTACTTGATCTCCATGCTCACCATCCCCGCCTTCTGCCCGGCCTTCTTCAGCCGTCTTCCCACGCTGTCCGCAAGCTCCCTGAACACGGGACACGCCTCCTCATAGGTGGCGGCGTCCTCCGACAGAGTGGTGGAATTTCCGATTCCCTTTGCCTGCTCTGGCTCCGCCTGGACGACGTCTGTTCCGATCCCGTTGGCGAATTCCCAGAGCATCTTCCCGTGACTTTTCAGATGGAGCGTGATGAGCCGTGGATCCGCCTGCGCCAGATCCCCGATGGTATTGATCTCCAGCTTCTTGAGCACTTCCACGCTGGACTTTCCCGCCATGTAGAGTTCCCCGATGGGAAGGGGCCACATCTTCTCCCTGATCTCCTCCGGGAAAAGAGTATGTATCCGGTCCGGCTTCTCAAAATCTGAGGCCATCTTCGCCAGAAGCTTGTTGGTGGAGATCCCGATATTTACCGTAAACCCGAACTTCTCTCTGATTCCGTCCTTGATCTCCAGCGCTCCGTCAATGGGTGAATTCCAGCGGTCCGCAATGGATGTAAAATCCATGTAGCACTCATCCACGCTGACCTGCTCGATCTCTTTCGTAAATGTCCGAAGATATTCCATGAGAAGCCTGCTCTTCTCACGGTACATTCTGTGATCCGGCGGAGCCGTCACAAGATTCGGGCACTTACGAAAGGCATTCGCAACAGGTTCCCCCGTGCGGATGCCATACCGTTTTGCCGCAGTGGATTTGGCGAGCACGACCCCATGGCGGGACTTCTGGTCCCCGCCGATGATGGCCGGTATCTCGCGCAGATCCACTGTCGAGCCGTTCTTCAGTTGTTCTACCGCTGTCCAGCTGAGGTAAGCGGAATTCACATCTATATGAAAGATGATCGATGCCATACGGCAGCCCTTCTTTACTCTGTAGCGGCGATCTGCCCTTTGACCGACGCCTGAAGCTTTCCGTCCGCCACGTCGATGAGGATCGTGTCTCCACGTCCCACATTGCCCGCCAGGATCAGCCTTGCGGCAAGAGTCTCCACATTCTTCTGCAGATATCTCTTCAGAGGTCTCGCACCGTACATCGGATCATATCCGCCATCCACGACAAAATTCTTCGCCGCATCGGTCAGTTCGACGCGAAGCTCTTTCTCTGTCAGACGTTTATTGACATCAGCTATCAGTAAGTCAATGATGGCATGAATATTGTCTTTCGTCAATGGCTTGAACATAATTATCTCATCAAGACGGTTCAGGAACTCCGGTCTGAAATGTGCTTTCAGATCGTTCATTGTAAGCTCCTGGCACTTCTCATCCAGTGTTCCGTCCTCCCGGATCCCCTCCAGCAGATAGTTGGCACCGATGTTGGACGTCATGATCAGGATCGTATTCTTGAAGTCCACGGTCCTTCCCTGGGAATCCGTGATCCGCCCGTCGTCAAGCACCTGAAGGAGTACATTGAACACGTCCGGATGGGCTTTCTCGATCTCATCGAACAGGACTACCGAGTACGGTTTTCTCCTGACAGCCTCGGTGAGCTGTCCGCCCTCGTCATAGCCTACATATCCCGGCGGCGCTCCGATCAGTCTGGACACGGAGTATTTCTCCATGTACTCACTCATATCGATACGCACCATATTGTTCTCATCGTCGAACAGGCTCTGGGCAAGCGCCTTGGCAAGCTCTGTCTTGCCGACTCCGGTAGGTCCGAGGAACAGGAACGAACCGATCGGCTTCGTCGGATCCTTGATTCCCGCCTTTGACCGGATGATTGCCTCTGTGACAAGCTCTACGCCTTCATCCTGGCCGATGACACGTTTGTGCAGCTCATCGGCAAGATGGAGCGTCTTGGTCCTCTCACTCTCATTGAGTTTTGCCACCGGGATTCCTGTCCAGCGGGAGACGATCCGTGCGATCTCATCATCTGTCACGGCTTCATGGACAAGAGACAGGTCTTTTTCCTTGACCTTCTCTTCCTCTTCCTCCAGCTGTTTCTGGAGCTGAGGCAGGCGTCCGTACTGGAGCTCTGCCGCTTTGTTCAGATCATATTCTCTCTGCGCCTTCTGGATGTCCTTGTTGACCTGCTCGATCTCCTCACGGATCTTCTGGACGCGCTCAACGGATTTCTTCTCATTCTCCCACTGCACTTTCTTGCCCGCATACTCTTCCTTCAGTCCGGCAAGTTCTTCCTGGAGATGCTCGAGGCGCTCTTTACTCAGGCGGTCCTCCTCCTTCTTGAGCGCTTCCTCCTCGATCTCAAGCTGCATGATCTTTCTGGAGAGTTCATCCAGCTCCGTCGG
>ERZ780162.900-NODE-900-length-21935-cov-8.848309_pt1 | contig 21935 bp, 22 predicted proteins | sample MGYA00511474_ERZ780162 | MGnify/ENA primary metagenome ERZ780162 (study PRJEB29588, sample SAMEA2143633) | human gut metagenome | biome: human gut; feature: human-associated habitat; material: faeces | place: Denmark | collected 2008/2010 ...
GCGGAGTTCAGAAGGCGCTGTCGGTGTTTTTAACATGACGGATGCGGGCGGGAACGAACGCCAGATCCGCCGCGGCCGCCCGGCGGGCCAGCGCGTGCAGCTCATCGCGGTGCTCGTCGCCGTAGACCTTCCGGTCCGCGCCGCCGTAGCGGCAGTACACCCCGTCCACGTACGAAATGAGCCGGGCCAGCGCCCCGCGGGACACATAATCATCCAGATTCCCGCCGTAATCCGTGGTGAGCGTGAGCTTCCCATCAGAGAATGCGCCCGCGCCGCCCCAGCCGGAAACGATATTCCGGCGGCGCGCTTCCGCCGGGGCCGCGCGGTCCTGATTCAGCGCCGTGCGGCTCCGGATGTCCAGCCCCTTCTCGATGATCAGGACGGAAGCGCCCGTATCCGCCAGCTCCAGCGCGGTAAAGATCCCCGCCGGACCGGCGCCGATGACAATGACATCATAGCTTTCTGCCAATATGCATCATCCCTGTCAAGAAAATAAAAACGCTCCGCCATACGGGGAGCGATACGGAAAAAATTATTCCCTTCTAATCATACAAAAATAAACAAAGAGTGTCAACGAATCGGCCCGCCTGCGCCGCCGGCAGCCAATGAGAATCACCGCCCGCAGAAATTCCCGCTCATTCGCCGCGCCGCAGAAAATTCCCGCCGCAAAGCAGCGTCTCCCTGCCGCCGTTCCTTCCCCGCACAGCGCCGCCGCTTTCCCGCATGCCTCTGCCCTCTGTATCCGTCCATCCCATAGCCTTCCCGCTTTGAAAATACCGCTGAAAATTGATCCGCTCTGTTTTATGCCCGCCCCTGACTGCGCGCCGCGGACCGCCCGGCAGAACAGAGCGTCTTTCCGCGGCCCCTTTCCGCATTTTAAGCGGCACGGCAAGCGCCCGGCCTCCGCCAAAAGCCGCCCTCTTCCCAACGCCGAAAACGACCGCCGCTGCCGTCTGCGCCCGCCTTCTCCCAAATTCTGCCGCTTCACTTTCGCTCAGCCTGCGCCGCGTTCATAGCGGAAAAAATTTTGCTCCGCCGCGCTGTACAGGGAGAAAAATTTCCCGGCATTTTCCTCTGCCGCCGGAAAACAAAAGTCATCCTTTTCTATTTCTACCGATCGGTCGGGACCCGCGTCCATCCATTTTCTCTGCATTTTCCCGCCATCTCCTCCCCGGCAATGGCCGTCCCGCTTCCCCGCCGTTTTGCAGAGACGGTTCCCGCAGACATCCGCCGCCCGCATGCTTCCCGCTAAAAAGACAGCACTCCCATATTTCCTCCGCCCGCCGGAAAATCGGCACAAGAAAAACGCGCCTCATGATGAGACGCGTTCCTTATTTCTTATCCAGCAGGATCAGTCGAGAGCCGCCTTGACCATGCGTTCCTCTTCGCGGATCGCACGTTCTTCCGGAGTGAGACGGATCACAGCAGCGGTCGGTACGCCGAGCGCTTCCAGACGTTCATTCTCCTTCTTCGTCTCCTCTTCGATCTCTTCTCTGGAGCGATAATCCGGCGGAGTGGACTTGAAGAGGCGGATCCAGCTGCGGACAGATTCGATCAGCACCACAGCCACGAGGATGAACATGATCGCGGAAACGACGGTGAGCGCCGTTTTCCCGGTCGGGATATAGCTGTTAAATACATTCTGGTAATCCGCGACGATCGTGATGAAGGCCATGAAGAAGCAGGGGATCATGGTGACCCATGCATAGCGGCCGCGGCCGTGGCGGATGATGAAGGACGTGACGATCGCCAGCACCGTCGTCGCCAGCAGCTGGTTCGATACGCCGAAGAGCGGCCAGATGACGCCGATGTTGCCCTGTACGACCAGATACATCCAGGAAACGGTGATGACAAAGGAGCAGATCACGATGCCCGGCTTCCAGTTGCGGTCGCCGAAGGGTTCATAGACCTTGCCCAGCAGTTCCTGCAGCAGGTAGCGGCCTACGCGGCAGCCAGCGTCGATCAGCGTCAGGATGAAGAGCGCTTCGAACATGATGCAGAAATGGTACCACAGGCCCATGAGGTGATCCATGCCGGGGATCTGGGCGAAAATGTCCGCCATGCCGACAGCCAGGGATACCGCGCCGCCCGGGCGGTGCATCAGGTCTTCGCCGACCATCTGGGACAGCGCCGGCAGATCCTGTACATTCAGGCCGAGCTTCGCGAAAGCTTCGGCGGAAGAATTGATGGCGAAATAATCGCTCGGATGGAGGCTGCACGCCGCGATCAGAGCCATGACGGAAATGAAGGTCTCCGTGAGCATCGCGCCGTAGCCGATGGGCAGAGCCTGCCGTTCATTTTCGATCATCTTCGGCGTCGTGCCGGTAGCGATGATGCTGTGGAAACCGGAGATCGCGCCGCAGGCGATGGTGATGAACAGGTACGGGAATACGGAGCCCGTCAGGACCGGGCCGCCGCCCCAGAGGAACTGGGAGAACGCCGGCATGCGGATCTCAGGCGCTACGATGATGATGCCGATCGCCAGAAGCACGATCGTGCCGATCTTCATATACGTGGACAGATAATCACGGGGCGCCAGGAGCAGCCAGATCGGAAGTACGGAAGCAAAGAAGCCGTACACGCCGAGCATGATCTCCACCTGTTCCAGATCATACGTGAAGAGCGGAGCCAGCGCCGGATTATCGCGCACATACGGGCCCGCGACGACCGCCGCCAGAATGAGAGCCACGCCGAGGATCGTCGCTTCCTTGATCTGGCCGGGGCGGATATATTTCGCGTAAATGCCGACGACGATAGCCGCCGGGATCGTCATGCTGACGGTGAAGAAGCCCCACGCGCTGTTGTGCAGGGAATTGGCCACGACGACCGCCATGCCCGCTTCCGTGATGACCAGCAGCAGCAGCATGACCCACAGAGCCGCCGTGCCTGCCGTGTGGGATACCTCATCCCGCGCGATCTCGGCCAGAGACTTGCCCTTGTGGCGGACAGACGCGACGAGCACGACCATATCATGCACAGCGCCCGCGAAAACCGAACCGAAAAGCAGCCACAGCAGCCCCGGCATGAAGCCGAACTGCGCCGCGATGACCGGGCCTACCAGAGGACCCGCGCCCGCGATGGCCGCGAAATGATGGCCGAACACGACCCACTTATTCGTGGGCACGTAGTCCTGCCCGTCTTCGAACTCATAAGCCGGCGTCTTCTTGAACTGATTCAGCGTGAGCACCTTCGCGGCGATCCACGCACCGTACAGCCGGTACGCCAGCATGAGAACGCAGACAGTAATGATGACCAGGTACAAACCATTCATTACCATTCTCTACTCTCCCCCTTGATGGATTAAAATGAATACTGCCATATTATAGGCGCATACGGTGCAACAGTCAAACCGAAGAAATCCAATATAGTACACTATATATCGAATAAATGCATACATTTTACCATAAAACCGGCCTTATCCAGCCCCCATCCATTCATTCGTCACAAAACCTCATAGAGATTTTCCAAAAACTCATCCATAAGTCAACAAAATCCGCAAAATCCAGCCCAAGCATGCATAACTGGCATAAAGAATACCTCCCCTACTTTTGCGGAACCCATTCCCTTCCTATACTCCTTCACTTAGCATTTACTCCTTCGGCTTTCGCCTTTGGTCTGCATTACATACTTCTTGAATACCCATAAAATAGAAACAATATCCCTACGGCCATATTAAAAATATGACTTGTATCTTGCTTCCGAAATAGGCCCCTCAGGTAAACTTCTATATGTCAATTACACGTCACACGATCCCATACAGCCTGTCAAACTGCACGGAAATCACCCTATGAGCCACGAATATAATCCTCGTAAACGGCTACGCTCTTCCAATCGATAATTAGAAAATTAACGTTTCGACAGATGTTTCTATTATGTATGCCTATGCAACCGAAGATTCTCTAAAAGATATCGTTTTAAGACTATTCATTGATGCTTTCTATCATTTTTCTCTAAACGAATATCAAATAATAGCGATAAAAGCACAAACCGCCTGCGAATATTCCTTAACATGTTTCTTGAAAGAAGAACATGCTCAAGAAAAAGCGGCAACATACTATAAAAAGCTGCATACAATATTCCCTAATATCATAAAAAAACATTATCCTATACTAAACGAGACGATTAGCGTTTCGTTAGATCAATTACGCTTTTTTCGCAACCAAATTGTTCATGAGGGTTTGACGCCAGTAATTACACAAACAGAAGCCGCAGCATATTTGCAAAACGCTTTTTTGCTATACAAATATTTGCATTTAGTAAAATTCTTCTAGCCGCGGGTAAATACACATTGGATCCCTCTTACCTAACCATCCGTAACATTTTTAATATTTTTATTTTATACAATCCCCAATATATTCTACACCCCATTGGGCAGACAATAATGTTATCCCCCCTAACACGTGAAGTGTTTTACTATAAAAATGAACTGGAAAAGTCAAAATTATTCTCCAAGCCTGAAATTCTTAGCATGAAAACCATGTAGCCCCAAACGGGGATTAGCTTCACTATAGTCATCGCTCAAAAATAAATATTCCTCAAAGAAGCTGCTCCTCCACCCTGATATAGCGGCAGCGAAGTAGCGAGGTAATTCAGGCAGGCCGCACTCTGACCCTATAGGCAAGCGTACACTCGATAAGCACCACTGCCTATTTTCACTGCCGTTAATGCTAATCTGGATAAGCCCATTCGCATCGATAAACGGCTCCTACGACTCTTTGCCCCTTGAAATTCCCTCACCTTTCAGACCAAGTACAGCATAATAAAAATCCGGATCGATAATAGCCCGGATTTTATTATACAGTCCCATTACCAATTACTTCCTCTTCACTGATAAAACATTCCACTGCTTTCACCCATTCCGGCAGTGATCCAAAATCACTATCTTTCAAAATCCCCGTATCCAGCCTTGAATTTTTCGGCCGCCGTGCTTTCGTGGGATACTCTTCTGTCGCGATGTGCTTTACTTTCACATCCATATGGGCCTGACGGAAGATCTCTTCTGCAAATTCCGCCCAGGAGCAGCAGCCGCTGTTGCAGGCGTGATAGGTGCCGTATTTGTCTGTCTGTACCATATCACAGAGAAGCGGTGCAAGATCGGCGGTATAGGTGGGCGCGCCGAACTGATCGGCTACGACGGATATTTCTTTGTGCGTCTGCCCGAGGCGGAGCATGGTCGTTACAAAATTATCACCATGTTTGCCAAAGACCCAGGAAATGCGCACGATGAAGTATTTTCGGAGGATGCGGCGCACTGCTTCTTCCCCTTCCCATTTCATCTGTCCGTAGACGTTGAGCGGATAGACCGGATCGTCTACTTCATGGGGCCTGTCTCCGTCGTCGCCGAAGACATAGTCCGTGCTGATGTAGACCATCTTTGTGTCGATCTCCCGGCATGCTTCGGCAATGTACGCCGTCCCTAAAGCATTGACTGCGCGGCATTTTTCCGGTTCGCTTTCGGCCTTATCTGCATCCGTATACGCCGCGCAGTGAATGACCGCATCAGGCTGATACGCTCAAATGTAAGCGAATACCGCCTCTTTATCCGTGATGTTTAAGTCTTTTGAGCCGACGCCGCGGCATTCGATATTTCTTTTTTTCAGCTCTTTCACGACGTCCCAGCCGAGCTGTCCCGTCGCACCTGTTACGAGTATTTTCATCCCATCACGCTTCCGGTTTAAAATTCCTGTATTCTCCGCTCAGGATGTGCTGCCACCAGTCTTTGTGGTCGAGGTACCATGCGATGGTCTTCTGAATGCCGTCTTCAAAAGACGTCTCCGGGAGCCAGCCCAATTCTTCGTGTATCTTCGTGGGATCGATGGCGTAGCGGCGGTCGTGGCCGGGGCGGTCTTTCACATATTCGATGAGGGACTCGGGCTTACCGAGAGCGGCAAGAATAGTCTTCACCACGGTGAGATTGTCCCTCTCGTTGTGCCCGCCGATGTTGTATACCTCCCCTTCGCGCCCTTTCCGAATGATGAGGTCGATAGCGCGGCAGTGGTCTTCCGTGTAGAGCCAGTCCCGCACGTTCGCCCCGTCTCCGTAGACGGGAAGGGGCCTGTCTTCCAGCGCGTGGATGAGCATGAGGGGGATGAGCTTCTCCGGGAACTGGTACGGGCCATAGTTGTTCGAGCAGCGGGAGATGGTCACAGGCACGCCGTAGGTGCGGTGCCACGCCTGCACGAGGAGATCGGCCGACGCTTTCGACGACGAATAGGGACTGGACGCATGGAGCGGCGTGGTCTCGGTAAAGAAGAGGTCTTTCCGCTCGAGAGGCAGGTCGCCGTGCACTTCGTCTGTCGAGACCTGATGGAAACGCTGAATGCCATAGAGCCGGCACGCGTCGAGAAGCACACCCGTGCCCATGATATTTGTCTGAAGGAAAACGCCCGGATCGGCAATGGAGCGATCCACGTGGCTCTCGGCGGCGAAATTTACCACCACGTCGGGCTTTTCTTTCTCAAACAGCGCATAAATGAAGTCCCGGTCCGCGATGTCCCCGCGTACGAAAGAAAAGCGGGGCTCCGCCCAGATAGGCGCGAGCGTCTCCAAGTCGCCCGCGTAGGTGAGCTTGTCCAGACAGATAATCTGGTCGTCCGAATGAGTCAGCTCATAATAAATAAAATTGCTTCCGATGAATCCGGCCCCGCCGGTGACAAGAATTTTCATAGTGCCCTCTCAAAATACCGGTTCAATAGCTTTCAGAAATGGATTCTTCGTATCTTTTTCGGACAAAACAGGCTGATCAATGCCCCAATCGACCCCAATATCCGGATCATTCCAGCGAATACCCCCATCTGCTTCCGGCGCATAGTAATTATCTGCTTTGTACAGAAATTCTACATGATCGGTCAGCGTCACAAAGCCATGCCCAAATCCACGGGGAATCAGCAGCTGTTTTTTATTTTCTTCCGAAAGCTCCACTCCGATCCACTGCTTATAGGTCGGACTATCATGGCGCAGATCCACCGCCACATCCAGGACAGCTCCACGGACACACCGCACCAGCTTTGCCTGCGCTTTATCGCCTTTCTGAAAATGAATGCCCCGCAGCGTCCCTTTTACCGTACTCAGGGAATGATTATCTTGTACGAAATCATAAAAGAGACCGGCTTCTTCCATCGTCCGACGGCTCCAGCTTTCCATAAAAAAAGCCACGATGATCGCCGAACACTTTGGGAATCAGAATATATACACCCTCTAATTTTGTTTTTAAAAGATCCATGGTGAATTTCGCTCCGTAATATGCAACAAATACTGACCATATTCATTTTTCAGAAGCGGCTCAGCCAGACGAATCAGCTGCTCCTGATCGATATAGCCGAGCTGATAAGCAATTTCCTCCGGACAGCAGATCTTCAGCCCCTGCCTTTCCTGAATGGTTTCCACATAGGACGCCGCCTGCAAAAGGGATTCATGGGTTCCCGTATCGAGCCATGCATAGCCCCGCCCCATAGTCTCTACACGAAGATTTCCCTCTTGCAAATACAATTTATTGAGATCTGTAATCTCCAACTCTTCCCGTGCGGATGGCTTCAGTGTTTTTGCCTTTTCTGTCACTGATTCATCGTAAAAATACAGCCCGGTTACCGCATAATTGGATTTTGGCTGCGCCGGCTTTTCCTCCAGGCTCACGGCATTTCCCTTGTCATCAAATTCAACGATGCCATAGCGTTCCGGATCACTGACATAGTAAGCAAATACCGTAGCACCAGCTTCCTGACAGGCTGCTTGTCTAACCAGATCAGAAAAGCCCACCCCGTAAAAGATATTATCCCCCAGGATCAATGCACAGCCTTCTCCTTTGAGAAATTGTTCCCCGATGATAAAGGCCTGCGCCAGGCCATCCGGGCTTGGCTGCACCGCATAGGAAAGAGAAAGCCCCCACTGGCTGCCATCTCCGAGAAGCTCCTGAAAGCTTCCGGAGTCCCGTGGTGTTGTAATGATCAGAATATCCCGGATGCCACTCAGCATAAGAGATGCCAGCGGATAATAGATCATCGGCTTGTCGTAGACCGGCATAAGCTGCTTACTGATAACCTTTGTCAATGGATACAGCCGAGTCCCGCTTCCGCCTGCTAAGATAATACCCTTTTATATCATTTCATTACTCCATGTAAAATAATTTTCCTCATCACACTGTAAGAGTTTGGGGTGCAAAGCAATCCTTACTTTCGTTGTCTTTTAAAACAACGCCCGATAACTTTACTTGCGGTCAGAAGTCCCGCTTTCATCAATAGAAAATTTTTTAATTGTTTTACATTGACATATGGATTTTTCCAAAAATCTTTTGTCTGGCCTAAAATAAATACATTTAATTCATTCACAACTGCTTTTAATTCGCTGGGTCTCCCATATTGCACATAACTCCATACAAATCCGTTAAAAATACGAATTCCTGCATACTCAATTAATTTTTTCATATCCGGTGCTTCTTCCTCCGCCCACCGGTAATATTCCATCAGGCAGGCTTTCCTTGCCATCATACTATCAATACTAAGAGTATGCATAATACTATCACTTCTCTGCACATAATAATATAAATTATTATTGATTAAAGCCACTTTTTTTGCTCGATAAAGAAGCTTATAACTTGTAAATTCATCCTCATGTTTTAAACCTACAGGAAAGCGAATCATCGGATGCTTCTCGAAAATTTGTTTGTCATATAATTTATTCCATATATTCGCTAAATATGTGCTCCCACTACCAGAAAAATATCTTATAACTGTATCTTTCCCTGAAATAATTTCAGTACAACTGGGGCCTATCCCCCTTCTGCTACGTCCGGTCTCTTCTTCCACCCAAAAGCCACATACTGCAATATCCGCATTAGTCATTTTTATTGCAGACATAAGTTGTTCACACATATCTATTCGTAAATAGTCATCACTATCAACAAACATAATATATTGTCCGCGGCAATTATTTAGCCCGGTATTTCGCGCAGCGCTTAGCCCACCATTCTCCTGATGAATCACATGAAAACGTGCATCCTTTATTGTGTATTCATCGCAAATTTCTCCACAGCGATCCGGGGAACCATCATCTATTAAAATTGCTTCAAAATCAGTATAGGTCTGCGCAGCAATACTATTCAGACAACGGAGGAGATATTTTTCCACCTTATATATAGGAACAATAATTGATATAACTGGTCCTTTCATTTTTTAGACTTCCTCTTTTCCCGACGAATGACATCCCAACATTGAATATATCCAACAATGTATTTTAATTTACTATCACTTAGCAATAGACGCCTTCCAATATGCAAGCCCATTTTTACAGGTATATTTTTATGCTGTCTCAAATAAGCCACAATTGTTTCATATTCCTCATCTGACAGCACTTTGACTGACTGATTCATCAATCCCACCCGTACAGCTTTGTGTAAAGCCTGAACTACACATTCCTTATGACATTCTGGCGCATATTGTGCCGCTAATTTTTCATGCTCCTCCCAGGCAAGAAACCAGTCATATCTTAACCGAATATAATGAGATATTTCCCAATTATTCATGCTACTTTCTTCATTTTCATGATTATAAAAATACAGAGGGGCACGGATTAAACAAACCCTCTTCGCGTAAAAAAATACTCTCGGTATAAGATATAGATCCTCCATTCTACGTTTTTCCGGGAAACGTAAATATTCCCATAAATTTGCCGTAAACAACTTCCCCCAAGGAAAATTTGGCAACTTATCCAGCAAAATATTTTTCTGAATTTCCTCTGCATTTGTTATATTTTCCCAACTTGCTGATCTCCAATATCGCGCACCATCACGTTCAATTTCATAATAGCCAGCCATCACAATATCAAAAGAACCTTCCAATGCCTTTACTACAAGTATCTCTAATGTATTGGCCATAAGATAATCATCTGAATCAGCAAAAAAAATATATCCCTTTTTCTTCCTTTTAAAATAATCATCTAACCCGGCATTACGCGCAGCACTGACCCCACGATTCTCCTGATGAATCACGCGGAAACGTGCATCTTTTGCTGCATATGCATCACAAATTTCCCCACAGCGATCCGGGGAACCATCATCTATCAGAATCACTTCAAAATTGGTATAGGTCTGCGCGGCAATACTGTCCAGACAACGTCGAAGATATTTTTCTACCTTGTATACAGGAATAATAATCGTTACCAAGGGCTGATTCATTTTATTCATCCTTTACTTTATACAATTCACGACAATAAATGGTAGTTCTATTTTACCATAGCCCCGATAGTATTGTCCCGAAGGCGACCGGAGTTCTTCTTCTTTGCAATATTTTCTTTTCTCTGCTATAGTATATAAAATTATCAATAAGTAAAAATATTTTTTATCTGTCTTTATATAAGATTAGTATTTCTATTTTGGCAAAGGAGATCCACGATGAAATCTTCCGTTTCTTACAAATACACCGGCTGGCTGCTCGTTCTTTTTGCCCTATTGATTCTTCCTGTCTCCGGTTTTCTGCCGGACTGGGTCAGCTTTGAAAACGGGCCCATTGAAAATGCGCAAGTCATTCTGCTCTTGGGCTGTGCTCTGATGTGCGTCAATTTTGCGCGAGACACACTGTCATCCCCGTCCCATAAAATGTGGCTGCCCTCTGCGGGTATCTTTCTGATCCTTGCTGCGCGGGAGCTGTCCTGGGGCCGGGTATTCTTTATAAAGGAATATTCCGCCGCCGGTGAACCGATTTTGATCGCTTCATCAGAAATGCCCTTCCGCACGGCTATCCACGGCTGTATCGGAGTTCTCGCGGTACTCTGTCTGTACGGCCTGATCCGCTTTGTTCCGTGGAAGCGAATTTTTCGGGAGATTTCTTTCCCGTGGATCCATCTGATTGCCATCATTGCCTGCACAGCAGCCGTCACGATTGGCGATCATCACGCGATATTCCACACCCTTCGTGATCAGCAGATCGAGGAATTGTCCGAGCTGCTCATGTATGCCCTCCTTGGTCATACGGCGTGGTATTATTATCTGCATCTCAAAAAATAAAAGCTATACAAATAGGGCCCCATCTGTAAATCGGGCCCTATTTGTATGGTATCAAACATCTTTACTCTATTTCATCCAATACACTATCAAATTATTTTTTTATCATGTTTTCTTTTTTGTTTAGCTTTTCGAACTTCATTCCAACACCAAATTGCTCCTACAATATGTTTCAAACTACTATCATTTATTAACAGCTTACTTCCAATTTCCAGACGTTTTTTTACCGGAATATTTACATTTTTCCTCAAATAAAGCAAAAGTTTTTCATTTTCTTCTTTTGATAATACTTTTACTGCCTCATTCATTAGCCCAGCCTGTACTCCTCTATGAATCGCATGAGCAATACATTCTTCTCGATATTCCGGAGCATATTTTGCAGCCAGCTTTTCATGCTCTATCCATGCTAAAAACCAATCATATCTCAATCGAATATACTTACTATACTCCAAATTATTTGAAATACTATTCTCGTTTTCTTGACTATAAAAGTATATCTGATCTGATATTAAAGAAATGTTTTTAGCTCTATAAAATATTTTAGGGATTATATATAAATCCTCCATTTTTAATCCCTCGGGAAAGCGAATATGTTTCCACAAAGAGCCTATATATAATTTCCCACAAGCGTAATTAGAAATCTGATCACATAAAATAGCAGTACGAATTTGTTTTGCATCGTTTTTTTCTTCCCAAACGGAATTCCATATGACACGCTCGTTTGCTATTACAATGCTATATCCGCCTATTACTATATCATAGTATCCTTTCAGAGCTTCACGAACAAGTATCTCCAATGCATTGGACGCGATATAATCATCTGAATCAACAAAAAAAATATATCCCTTTTCATTTCTCCGAAAATAATCATCCAATCCTGCATTGCGTGCAGCACTTACCCCGCCATTTCTCTGATGAATCACCTGAAAACGTGTATCTTTTACTGCATATTCATCACAAATTTCCCCGCAGCGATCCGGGGAACCATCATCCACTAAAATTACTTCAAAATTGGTATAAGTCTGTGCCGCAATACTGTCCAGACAACGGCGGAGATATTTTTCTACTTTGTATACAGGAACGATGATCGTTACCAATGGCTGATTCATTTCATTCATCCTTTACCTTATATAGTGCATAACGATAAATACTAAGCCTATTTTACCATAGTATTAAATTTTTGTACCTTTGCTGCAAAAAAATAATTATCCTCTTCCACTAAATAGATTAATGCGGAAATCATACATTTTATTTCTAATATATCCACAAATCCTTATGCAGATGCCCGAACACGCAAAATTTATTTACTGATGAAATTTCACCTTATTTTCCTCATTAAACAAATGGAAATCCTCCTCGGGAAAAGACCCAAGGCATAAAATTATTTATTATCAGCCTGATTTATTCATTATTACTTTATAAGTAAAAAATCCTGCTCTCTTATAATAGGGAACAGGATTTTAATTTGTGTTATTTGACGGCAAATTCCGGAGGGAGGACGGCCCGGCTGTCGCTCCGGATTTCTTTGACGCCGTAATACCGGGCCACACCGCTTCCGCTGTCCAATGGCTTTTCTTCCCGGAATTCTTTATAGAACACATGGCGCAGCGCCCGGTTTTCCCGGCCGATGGGCGGTACGACGATGACCTCGCCGCTGCCCTGTCTGCTTTCGATATAGGCGATCCGCGCATCGTTCTCCACGGTGACCGTATAGGAGATCCATACCGCAGCCACGGCAATGAAGAGCCCCACCGCTCCGCTGCCGACTTTCAGAATGCGGCCGGCCGGGCCGCGCAGTGCTTCCCGTACAGGCACCATGCGCAGTACGGCAATGACCGCGATGAAAAACAGGAAGGCCGAGCTGAAGGTCGCACGGCCCGGGAAAGTGGGCGCGGCGATCATGACGAAATTATTGAACAAACACAGAACGATCATTGCCCCTGCGAAGCGCACCTCCGGGAAGGCCGCCCACACATCACGCGCCCGTACAGCCTGATTCACCCGGCGCAGGAACCGTTTATCCAGTCCCAGCGATTTCTTCGCCCGGAAGTAAATGAAGAAAATGCCCGCCCAGAAAACAGCCATTTCCTCAAAGCCTTCCATGACGTGGGTGATCTGATAAATGGTTTTCGGCTTAGCCTTGCCGAGCGGCTCCAGCACGCCGCTGATGATCAGATCCCGGATGCCGTCGCCGAGAAAGCCCCCTGCAAAATAGGACAGGGCAAACAGAAGGATCAGTCCGACGGTCACGATCTCGCCGGGGCTGAAGCGCTGCGCTGTCCCCTGTAATGCCGGTTTCTCATCATCCAGCAGAGACGCTTTCAGGATGCGCCATACCAGCAGCAGGAGCAGCACCGCCGGCAGAATGAACAGCAGCATATCTCCGTTGCCGGCAAACTGGTTGCCGATGTGGGACAGAATGCCCTTGCCGGTGCCCTGTTCGCCGTAACGGGCAAAATTGCCTGGGGCCCCGATGAGGCCGGCTGCCCCGAGGACCGCCCCTGCAGCGCCTGCCGGGAGCCAGCTCTGGAGGATCTTCTTTTTCCACGCATACCAGCAGATCCCGCAGGCGAGGAGCACCACCGTCACCGCCAGATTTTCCACAGACCAGCCGCCGAGGATGCCCAGCAGGAACATGGGCAGCGCCATGCCGGCTCCCCAGTGGATGCGCCCCGCAAGGAACAGATTATAGGGCAGGAGAAACAGCGCCGCAAAGAAGCCAGACCAGAGATACACCGTGGATCCGCTCTTCCATACGACCACCTCCCCGAAGTGAGGCAGGCAGATCCAGAGAAGCAGCGCCGCTGCAGCCAGAATGCCCGGCTCTGCGGTGAGCTTCGTATCCCGCGTGCCATGGCAGTACAGCAGCACCACGAGCCCCGTAAAGACCGCCGCATTGGCGATGTCGAATGGCAGCTTTCCCAGCCACAGGAACAGGTCCAGCACGAAAACCGTCACCATGCGGCCTCCGTGGGTCATATAGTGATTCCACATGGACTGGCAGACGTCGCCGAAGGACTGCACGTGCTGCGTGGTGCCCCAGATCATGGAGTAATCGAAATCATCTCCGCGGATTGGCAGCAAAATATTGAGAACCAGCATAAAAAGAAATACACCGGTCAGAATCAGTACGGTCTGTCCGTAAAAACGATTCGATTTCTGCGTCATACTGCGCCTCTTTCCGTCACGCCCGGCGGCCGCGCCGCCTGAAATAGAGTCGTTTTTATTTTGTCTGTTCTGCGGTGTATTGTCAATGTTTTATTGAATTTGGATATCTTTAATGCCATAGTAGCGGCACAGCCCGCCCTTGGTCACGCCATTGCCGAAGTCCACGAAGAAGACATGCCGGAGCGCCCGGGTTTCCGTCTCCATGGGAGGCAGCTGCAGGATCTCTCCGCTGCCCTGCCGCTCTGCCATATAGGCGATGCGCGCATCGTTTTCCTCCGTCACCTGTATGGAAATCAGTAAAGCTGCCGCGGCGAGGAAGCCGCCCACGGCACCGCCGCCGATACGGAGGATGCGTCCGGCCGTTCCCTCCATGACCTCCTGTACGACGGGAATGCGGAGCACGGCCACGACGCCCGCCAGAAACATACATACGGAGCTGAACGTGGCCCGTGCCGGGAAGGTGGGCGCGGCGATCATGACAAAATTATTGAAGAAGCACAGGGCGATCATACAGCCTGCGAATCGCACCTCCGGGAAAGCGGCCCACACGTCCTTCGCCCAGACCTCCTGATTCAGCCGGCGGATGCTGCGGCTGTCCAGCCCGAGCGCCTTCTTCGCCATGGAATAGATGAGGAAGATGCCTGCCCAGAAGATGGCCATTTCCTCAAAGCCCTTCATCACATGAGACAGCCGGAAGACGATCTTGGCTGAGTCCTGATGCAGGGGGAGCCAGCACATGAGCGACCAGCAGCTCCCGGATGCCGTTTCCGATAAAGCCGCCGGAAAAATAGGACACCACGAAAGCGGCCAGAAGAAGCACGCAGACGATCTGCCCGGCAGATACGTCCCGGGGACGCCATTTCCAGGAAACGCCCCGTTCCACCAGTACATGGATCTTCAGCACACGCCATACCAGAAGCAGGAGCAGCACCGCCGGCAGCAGATACAGGAACATTTCCCCGTTGCCTGCCAGCTGGTTGCCGATGTCCAGAATTTTTTAGTGAATTATCATGAGTGAGGTATTGTTGTATGCGTATGCGTTTTAAGCCCTATGCCAGACCGGAACTGCTGGCCTGCGATTTCCATGTTCACGAACCGCTGACCCATGCCGGGCACTGGCATGAGCTGTATGCCCGGCCGGAGCAGCCCCTGCACCTGGAGCTTGGCTGCGGCAAGGGCGGCTTTTTGAGCCAGCTGGCCCCCCTGCACCCTGATATCAACTACCTTGGCATTGATATCACGGATAAGGTCCTGATTTTGGCCAAGCGCAAGGTGGAAGCCGCTTACGCCGCCGCTCAGCTGCCGCCGGATAATGTCAAGATCGCCTCGCTGGATATCGAGCGGCTTTCCGGCGTGTTCAGCCCGGCGGATACCGTGCAGCGCATCTACATCAACTTCTGCAACCCGTGGAGCAAAAACGCTGGCAGCAACAAGCACCGCCTGACCCACCCGCGCCAGCTGCTGCAGTACCGCGCTTTGATGCCGGAGGGTTCCGAAATCTACTTCAAGACCGATGACGATGACCTGTTCCGGGACAGCCTGGGTTACTTTCCCGCTGCCGGGTTCGAGATTACCTGGCAGACCTTTGATCTGCACAAGAATGAGCCGGACTGGAACCTGCGCACCGAGCACGAGGGCATGTTCAGCGAACAGGGCATTCCCATCAAGGCGCTGATTGCCCGCAAGGGGCCGGATTCCAGCGTGACCTGGGTGGAGCCCAAAGAGCTGGCCCGCCGCCTGGAACCGGAGGAAGAAGCCGACCCCGCCGGGGAGGTACAGGAATGACCACTTATGCCCTGCTGCATACGATATTTTTCTTTTTCGTCTATGCGTTCCTGGGCTGGTGCGTGGAGGTTGCCTATGCAGCCATCACCACGCGGGAGCTGGTCAACCGCGGATTCTTGAACGGCCCGATCTGCCCCATTTACGGCTGCGGCATGACGGTAATGATCGCCGTTCTTGGCCGTTTTACCATGCCAAGCAGCGATATGGCATGGTACCAGAACGTACTGGTTGCCTTTTTCGGCGGCATGGTCATCACCACGCTGGTGGAGCTGGTTGGCGGGTACATCCTGTACAAGATGTTCCACACCCGCTGGTGGGACTATTCCATGTATCGCTTTAACCTGGGCGGGTTCATCTGCCCGCAGTTTTCCTTGCTGTGGGGGCTGGGCAGCGTGCTGCTGATGGTGGTGGTTCACCCGCTGCTCAGCAAGCCGAGCGCCGCTATCCCCACCCTTGTGCTGATCTGGCTGGATGTTATTTTCGGCGGCCTGTTCCTGGCGGATCTGATCGTATCCGCCATTCAGGCTGTCGGCTTCAGCAAACAGCTGGCCCGCATTGATGAGCTGCGCAAAGCCATGCGCACCACCAGCGATGCCCTGACCGAAGTGATCGGCACCAGCGCCATGACGATGGACACCCTGCTGGATGAGCAGAAACTGCAGCTGACCCTGGCCGCCATGGAGGGTGCCACCAACGCCGCCGAGCTGCGTGACCAGCTGCGCGAACTGGCAGGCAAAGCCGGCACCCTGCGCGATACCACCATCCGCCTGAGCAAGCAGCGGTTCTTTGGCACCGGCCGTTTGCTGCGGGCCTTCCCGGACATGGTCCCCGACCGCCGCGAAGCACTGGCCTCCCTGCGCGTTGGCCTGACCAAAGCCACCGCCCGCGCCAAAGCCGCCGCCAAACAGGCCGTAAAAACCGGCAAGAACGCCATAAAAAAAGAAGACAAGTAAATGTCTCCCTATACCAAAAAACCGCCGGGCAGCAAGCAAAGCACTTGCCGCCCGGCGGTTTTGTTGTTTTTGTTTGTAGTTTGGGATTTTTAAGGTTTGTGGCGTGGAACCACCCCTCTGGACGCGAAGCGGCCTGAGGGGCGGTTTCCCGCTGCCAGGCTAAAAATTTGCAGGGAACGACACCTGCATCGTCCCGCATGACGGACCTTGCCAAATATTTTGCCCCTGAATACCGCAAACACCCGCGGGCGCACAATCTGCGCCCCTACGGGTGGGCAGCCATTAAAACCTGATGATTTCATTCCAAATGTGTGGTAGGGTTGGGTGACCCTATCCTACCGTGAAAAAAATGCCGATTGTGCTGTACCGATTATCCCTTTTTCCGATTGAACCCAATATACAGCACCAGCCATGCCGCCGCCACGCACACCAGGGTAATCAACCCCAGCATCTGCCAGCTGTGCACCAGGTTGGGCACGGTGGCATCGTACATCGGGCTGTCCAGCCCTGCTTTCAGCCAGGAAAGGCGGTCGTTCAAATCGGTGGAAGCGCCCAGCGCCCCCATGCCCCAGCGGCAGACAATGATATAGCTGATGGCCGTCAGCGCGCCGGTCATACTGAACATAACGCCGCTGAACACCACCTGCCCGATGATGAGCACCAGCACCAGCAGCACCGCGGCTTCGCTGCTTTTCAGGCTGGCAGATACCAGCAGGCCCATGGCACTGGATGCTGCCATGAGCAGGAAAATCGTAATGAAGATTTCTACATTGGTATCCAGCAGCAGGTGGTTTTGCGGAATATGGATGATCTCCACAAAGCCTGCCGTCAAAATGCCCGCCTGCACGGCTTCCACCAGAAACAGGGTGATGGCCTTGCTGAGCACCGTTGCCAGCAGCGAAACGCCGACGCTGGCTTCACGGAAGATAATCTCCCGGTCTTTACAGATCTCGCGGTAAGAGTTCAGCAACCCCATAAAGGACGCCATGGCGCACACAATGAACAGCACCGTGCGGCTGCCGATGTTGATCAGGTTGGAGGTAAAGCAGTCCGGCTCCCCCACCAGCTTGATGACAAGCACCATCAGCGGGGCCTGCAAAATCAAGCTGCCAAGGGTCAGCTTCTGGTTCCAGATCAGCTGAAAATTGCGGGAGATGAGCACCGTCAGCTGGCGCAGCAGCTTGCCGATTTTTACGCTTTGCATCGTTTTTCCGCCTCCTTGGCTGCTGCCGGGAACCGCGCTGCAAGGCGATTGAATTCCGGGCTGGTAAAGTATTTCCGGCGGTAATATTCCACCTGTTCGGGGTCGTGCAGCTTTTCAAAAATATCGCTGGTCAGTTCCACATCAAAATATTCATCCATCGCTTCGGGCGAACCATAATAGCACAGCACGCCGCCCGTACCCAAAAAGGCGATCTTATCGCATAGATTGATGTTGGACATGTTGTGGGTAACCATCAGCACGGTGCAGTTTTCGTGGCTCAGCTTGCGGCACAGCTCCATCATGCTGCGGTCCAGATCCGGCGAAAGCCCGCTGGTGGGCTCGTCCAATATCAGCAGCCGGGGCGAAGCCAGCAGTTCCATGGCGATGGAAACCCGCTTTTTCTGCCCGCCGGAAAGGTTTGCAATCATCGTTTTTTCTCGCCCGCCCAGGTCAACGGCTTCAATGGCGTGGGCCACAGCAGCTTTGATCTCGGTGCGGGTGGCATCGCGTGCAATGCGCAGCTTGGCGGTATAGGTCAGGCTTTGTTCCACCGTCAGCTCGTCGTGCATAATGTCTTTCTGCGGCACATAGCCCAACACGGCATCAAAGGCATTGCGGTTGCCGCGGGTGTCAATACCGTCAAAGCAGACGCTGCCGGAGGTGCAGGGCGACGCCCCGGTGATGCAGCCCAGCAAACTAGATTTGCCGGTTCCGGAACCGCCCACCACAACCACAAAGCTGTTGGGTTCCACCCCCATGCTAGTACCGTCCACAATGTTCAGCGGCTTGCCGGTGTTGCGGTTTTTGACGGTTTTATACACATCCAGCAGTTCAATGCTGATGCCCACCTTATGCTCATGGTAGTGCAGCATTCCGCCGGAAAATGCAAACACCTGGGTGGGCACATTGATGACAGCGCCGTCCGTCAGCAGCTCATTGCGCACGCGGGTGCCGTTCAGGTAAGTACCGTTGGTGGAGCCAAGGTCATTCAGTTCATAGTGGCCGTCCTTATACACCACCTCGCAGTGGTGGCGGGAAACACGGTCGCTGGTCAGCTGCACATCGCAGTCCTCGCCGCGGCCGATCAGGATGCGGCGCTTGCGGCGCACATCCAGCTCCCGCAGCACGGTGGCGTTGGGCGTTTCCCGCCGCAGGGCGGCGGTACCCTCGCCCTGGCGGATTTCCTCCACGCGGAAGGTGATTTCCTGTGTGGTTTCGTTGCCGTCGGTATTCAGGCCGATCACATCCCCCGGCTGCAGGGTCACTTCCTCACCGGAATGGATATAGCGGTTATTGTACCAGGTGCCGCAGGTCGTGGAGCCTGCGTCCTGCATCAGCCAGGCATTGTTTTTGTATTCGATTGTGAACTGGTGTTCCCCCACGTTGTTGCGGCGCAGCACAAAGCTGCAATCGCGCCCACGGCCAAACACAAAGGGAGCTGCCGTGCTGGAAAGGGTCAGCTTTTGGCGGTTGCGCCGCTCGCTGACGGTTAAAATAATCTCACTGGCCAAGGGAGTCACTTCCTCTCTTTCGGCGCTGCATTCCAATTGAACTCCGGCCCACACAGCGGCACAAAACGCAGCTGTGCGCCGCCCACAGCAAAGATATCCCCCGCTGTCAGCGGCATTTTTTCAATCAGACTTTTTCCGTTCAGGGTGCACAGCTCGTTGGAAGATCCCGGCAGCGCACACCAGTTGTTATCCTGTGGGTCATACACCACAATGCCGCGCCGCACCGCAAGCGGGCTGTTGGCATCCAGCACGGCGGGGTTCCCGGCCGCATCCACCCCCAAAAAGTTTCGACCTTCGCCCAAACGCAGGTCCTGCCCGCGGGCGGGGCCGTCCAGTACCACCAGCCAACCGGCCACCGGGCCTTTGGGTGCGGCAAGGTCAACCTCGGCAGCGGTGCCGGGCTGAGCAATGGCGCTGCCGGCCTCCAGCCCGCCATTGCAATAGGGGCATTCGGGGTGTTTATCGGCATCATAAAAATGGCCGTTGGGGCATTTGGTCAGTTTCATCATTTTCCTCCTTCGGGCGCGTTTACAGCACAAGCCGCAGGGTGGTGCGGCCAATTTTTATGGTATCGCCGTTTTGCAGGCGGTATTCTCCGCCGATGGGGTCGCCGTTCACCATCACGGCGGCTCCATCCAGCGGGCGCAGGGTCACGCCGTTGCTTTCCACTTCCAGCACTGCGTGCTGGGGGCGGGTGCGGCCATCCGCCAGACAGAGGTCACACTGGGTGGCATCGCTGCCGATAATCAGGCTGCTTTCCACATAGGCGGACCAGCGGGTTTCTGCAATGCCCCGCCGGGTAGAAAGGTACAGGGTGATCCACCGCCTCGGCAGGCTCTGCTGCACGGGGGCGGCATCGGTCAGCAGGTGTTCGGCTTCGGCCAGCTTTTCCTCAGTGCGCTCCTTGCGGCCGCGCAGCAGGGCTGCCGCGGCCAGCACCACCAACAGCCCGCCCAGAATAATGGCAGGCAGCCGGAATCGTGCCAGATAGAACGCCCTGTCCTTGGGCCAATCCTCCACGGTAAAGCGGTATACGGTGCCGGAATCGCTCACGTTGGCCGCGGTCATGGCGCTGGTCATCTTGCTCAGCTTAATGGTATAGGTTCCCTGGTACAGCGGCTCGGTGTACAGCGAAACGCTTTTGCCGTCCGCGCTGGCAAGGGCCTGTTTAACTTTTACATGCCAGCCCCAGATATCCTCGCTCTGAATGCTGTAACAGGTCAGGTCCTCCGCACGGCCCACGGCCTGGTTAAACCGAATGGTCATGGCATAGCGGCCATGCAGCGTCACGCTTTCCACCGCCGGTTTGGCCAGGCGGTGGCCCATATACACGGTAGCATTGGTTTTCACTGCGCTGCCCAGCTGCGGCACGCTCAGGGTCAGCACATCCAGGCGCTCGCCGTAAAAATTTTCATCCACCGCGGTTTTGATCTCCAGCGCATTGGCAAGGGCCTGCTGTTTTTCAGCCAGGGTATCGGCCAGTTCGCTTTCATGCACCACATCCAGCTTATCGCCGCCCAGGGCCCGGCCCAGCTCGGCAAGGGGGTTGTCATCATCCACCGTCACAAAGATATCCAGCGGCATGTTCAGGCGGCTGGCGGCATCTTTGGCCACAGCGCCCAGCAGAGCTGTGCCGGTGGCGGTATTGCCCGCTTCCGTCAGGGCAAAGATCACCTTGCGCGGCGCGATGCTCTGGTAATTTTCGTTGATATCGTTACAAATTATTGTGGCTGCCTGCACCAGATTGGGCTCGTTCTCTTCCTGGCTTTCCAGCGCGTCCACGGCGTTCACTGCCGCCCTGGTATCAATGGTCGCGGGCAGAACGCAGGCTGCATCCCCGGCCAGGGTATACAGCATAATCTGGTCCTTTGCGCCTTTGGCGCTGATCAGCCGCCGCAGCGCAATGCGGTATTCTTTCAGCGTGGTTTCGTCCACACTGTTGTCCACCGCCAGTACATAGCAGATCGGCTCGTTCGCCATGCCGATGTTGCCGGTGGGGATCTTTTCATCCCCCAGGTACAGCTCCACCCCTGCCGCCCGCACAAGGTCCGGGCTGATGGGCTGGCCTTGTGCATCCGTTGCCTGAACAAACACGTCCAGCTCCGGCACGTTGACATAGATCTGCTCAATGGAAAATTCCCCGATCGTGGTGCCTAATGCTTTGGGCGCACACAGCAAAGCTGCCATGACTGCAGCAACAGCCATGGCAACCAAAACCTGTGTGAATTTTTTTACCGCAGCAATTTTCACTTACAGGCTCCTATTCTTTAGGCAATACCGCATAATTCTAAGTGCCGATACGGCGAGCGAGGTGCGGCAGA
>ERZ780162.910-NODE-910-length-21767-cov-3.557940_pt1 | contig 21767 bp, 25 predicted proteins | sample MGYA00511474_ERZ780162 | MGnify/ENA primary metagenome ERZ780162 (study PRJEB29588, sample SAMEA2143633) | human gut metagenome | biome: human gut; feature: human-associated habitat; material: faeces | place: Denmark | collected 2008/2010 ...
GAACAGGGAATAAAAAATGAAATTGACCAGCACCCTTTTCACATCTCCGCCGGAGGCCAGAAGCAGGGCCGCCGGGATCAGAAGGACAAAGGCTCCGTTGATACAGGTCAGAAAGCCCGTCTCCCCGCTCCGGCAGCTCATGGCGTAGTCGCCTGCCAGCCGGCTGTAGGACTGAATTGCCGCGTAAAATGCCTTGAAGGAGTACACGGTCTGCTGGAACACCTTCACCACCGGAATGCCCCGGACGTATTCCACCGCTTCCGCGCTCATTTTTTCAATCTCCTGCTGATACCGGTGGAAAAAGCCCGCGTTCTTTCCGCCCATCATCATGCACATGCAGACCACCGCAAGCACCATGGTGAGCAGACACAGAAGCCCCATCCGCCAGTCAAACAGAAACAGCATCACGATTCCCGCCACCGGCGTGAGAATGGCCGCCGTCAGATCGGGCAGCTTGTGGGCCAGCAGATCCTCCGTCAGCCCCGCATTGTCGTCGATGAGCTTTCTCAGCCGCCCGGACTGGTTTCCTGTGAAAAACCCCAGCGGCAGGTCCATCACATGGGCCATTCCCGCCCTCCGGATGTTTCTCGCCGTCCGGAAGGCGGCGATATGGGTGCACATCAGGGCCGCGAAATAAAGGACGATGTTGGCGGCTGCGAAGATCACGGCCATCCAGCCCCATTTCACCAGACCGCCCGATCCGCCCGCCGCAGCCACATCCGGGAATACGGCGAGCACATCCCTGGCCGCCGCCCAGACGCAGATGTAGGGGACGCGCCCCAGCACCGCCGCGGCGCCGGACAGGATGCAGCCCGTTATCGTCAGATATCTGTGGCCGCCCGCATAGGCCAGCATCTTTTTCAGACTGCTTTCTTTTGCGTTTGACACTTGAATCCCTCCTGTCATATAAAATGATTAGTTGTAACTAACTTCACATTGCCTGATTATAGACACATAACAAAACGCCCGCTACTCCAAACGGGCGTTTTGCTCCAAACGGCTTTTCTTTTTATATTCCAGAGGGCTCATTCCATAGATATCCCGGAAGGCGGCGGAAAACTTGCTGGCGTTCTGATACCCCACGCTCTCCGCGATTTCCGTAACGCTCCGCCCGTCCCTGCCCAGCAGAAAGGCGGCCTCCTCCATCCTCCTGCGTTTCAGGTAGGCATAGGGCGGTTCCCCGTACATCTGCCGGAAATATTTTTTCACGGTGGAAACTCCGAGGCCGTATTCCTCCGCCAGCTCCGAAATGGAAATCCGCGCCTGCAGGTCGGCGGTCAGCCGCTGGCCCATTTCCTGCACCCTGCGTCCCCGGTCGAGACCATAATAAAAGCTGCCCGTCCGCCGCATCTGCTTTCTCCTCTCCTGTAAAAAAAGCATCAGCTCCCCGGTCTTGAGCCGGTAGTAGGCGTTCTGCCCCTCTGACGGAACGTGATACAGCTCTGAAAAAATGTGCTGGATCTTCGGTTCACCGCGCAGAAGCAGGAAGGAACAGGGCTCGAAAAGCTCTTCAAAAAGGGCCTCCAGATCCGGCGCTTCCCCGCCCAGCATCCGCTGAAGGGAAACGGAGGCCCTCCGGATATCCAGCACCAGACTGATTCCCTGATAAAGCCCCTGTGTGAACCGGCTCTCCACCGGCGGCCTTCCCATATCGCTGACGGCGAAGTCGCATGGCCCGAGCCATGCCATCCTCCCGTCCGGCATGGTACACTCGAACCGCCCCGCCAGACAGTGATTGATCTCCACCATCCCCGGACAGCGCGCCTCCTCCTGTATGCCGGAAGCGGTGTGAAAATCGTTGAAAATCACCGTCACCCCGTCCATCACCGCATGGGCCGTCATGGTGCCCCAGCCGTCCGGAAACTCCATCCGGTACACCTTCACCTTTCCGTCTCCTCCCGTCAGCCGGGATTCTCCCGGAAAAATGCCGTCCTTTCTCGCCATCCCCGCTCACCTCTTTCCGTGCACCACCACGCTTTTGACGCCTTTCTTTTTCAGGTACCCGCAGCTTTTCAGGCCGGAAAGAACCACCTGATTCCACTGAGTGCCGGAGAGGGGAAAAACGGTTCCATCGTCCAGCTCCACCGCGCAGGCCTCCTCTCCCGCCTCCTCCGGCCCGAAATCGATCCGGTACATGTTCTTCCGGCTGATCGCTCCGATTTCCTCCAGCATGTTCACCAGACGGTATACGGTCGCGGGGCCGATGCCCGGATTCTTTTCCGAAGCTCTGTAAAAAATCTCCTTGCAGCAGGAGCATTCCTCCTCCAGAATGACATCGATCAGCATCAGCCTCTGCCTGGTGATCCGGCAGCCCCTTTCCCGCAGCTTCCGGATCACCATTTCCTTCTGCATATCCGTCCTGCGGTAGCTCAGCGCCTCCATCTTTCTTCGGCTCTTACCCGTTTTCCTCTCTCCGACTGCCTTTTTCGGCTCCGATGCTTCCTGCCCCATCTTTTCCTCCATGCCGCTTCGCCCTTTGCCCGGCCGCGCGGGAAATGCTTCCCTTTCCGCGGATGCCGGATTTTGTCTTACGTGTCTCACTATAGTTAGTATATTCTAACAATTGTGAGCAGTCAATAACTATCTTTCCTGCCTTTTTCCTTATTGACAAAATATCATGCCGCACAAGATAGAAAAAAAGCCATGAAGAAATACGGCTCACACCGCGTCTCTTCACAGCTTTTCTGCTCCATTTCAGAGCGTCCCGCTAACCCATATTGGAAAACCGTTCCACCGCCTTGGTAAAATTCCGGATCGTCTGCTCCGCGTCTCCGTGCTCGATCCCGTCTCTCACGCAGTGCTGGATATGTCCCTCCAGCACCACCTGTCCCGCCTTATGCAGGGCCGATTTTGCGGCATTGATCTGAGAAAGAATGTCCTCGCAGGGAACGTCCTCATCCACCATCCGGTCGATGGCCTGCACCTGGCCGATGATCTTCTTCAGCCGCCGGTGCAGATTCTCCGCGTCCATACATTGCCTCACGTTCGCACCTCCTTTACCTTAAGGGGTATGCGTACATTATCCTGCATTTTCTGAGGGCTGTCAAGCCGGGGGACTCTCCGCTTTTCGGCAGACTGCTATTCGTTCCATGCATCCTGGCAGGTTATTCCACCTTCACCCACACAGCCGAGCAGGCAGGAATGGTCATCCGTCCATCCTGCGCCTTCAGCTCTCCGCCGAAACGGTAAATGACCTCGCCGGTCTTCAGGTCACAGGGGAAGCTTTCCTCCCTGCCGGAGGGATTCAGCACCACCAGGATTTTTTCTCCGTTCTTTCCCGCTCCCGCCTCGCTTCTCAGATAAGCGAAGGGATAGGCATGCTCCGGGGCATAAACGAACTCGATCTCCCCGCGGCTTAAGAGGGCCGGGTGGGCCTGCCGGATGGCGATGAGCTTCTTTATCTCATGATAGAGGGAATCCTCTCTGGCCTGCTGGTTCTGCACCGTGGGGCGGTCAGCGCTCTCATCCTGGCAGATGTAGAGCTTCTCCTTTGCGGCGCTGCTGAAGCCCGCGTTCACGCCGTCATCCCACTGCATGGGCGTGCGGGAGCCGGTCCGGTTGAAACCGCCCTCCACGGAGGCCAGGCCCGGCAGATAACGCATGCCGATCTCATCCCCGTAATAGAGGAAGGGCGCTCCCGGCATGGAAAGCAGGAAGGCGAACGCCACCTTCAGATCCTCCTCATCCAGCCTCCAGGCGATTCTTTCCATATCGTGATTGCCGGAGGGAATGCAGATCAGGCCCTTTTTCTCCGACTTTTCATAATTCTCCACATACTTTTTCACAAACTGGGAAATATCCCCTTTTCCCTCTTTGGAAAAATAAGGATGCTCACAGCGGAACAGGTCGTTATAGTGAGACGGTCCGAAATGGAGCAGAAAATCCATATGGAAGCCGCCCTGCAGGGACTTGTCCGGCTCTCCCCATTCGGAAACCAGCACCGCATCCGGGAATTCCTCATCCAGGAACGCGCGCACTTTTTTCCAGAGGGCAATGGTTCCCTTTCCTTCCTCGTCCTGCTTCACCAGGGAACCAGCCATGTCCACGCGGAAACCGTCACAGCCCATCTGCAGCCAGAAACGCATCACGTCCTTCATGGCCTCCAGCGTGGCCTTCGGTCCCTCGTCCTCCGGCGACATCTGCCACGGCCTGGTGATTTTATAATAGCCGTAATTCAGGGCGGGCTGGGAAGAGAAAAAGTTCACCGCGCAGGAGCCGTCCCGGTCGGAAATGCCTCTCAGACTCGCCATATCCTCAGGCGCCTCCCAGATGCTGTCCGTCCACACGTAACGGTCCGTATATTCGTTTTTCTCCGCCTTCATGGATTCCTGAAACCAGGGATGCTCCACAGAGGTATGCCCCGGTACCAGGTCCAGCAGCACGTGCATGCCCCGCTTATGTATCTCCTCGAACAGCCGCTTTGCGTCCTCGTTGGTTCCGTATCTGGGCGCGATGGTGTAATAATCCGCCACATCGTAGCCAGCGTCCCCGAAGGGGGACACGAAGCAGGGATTCAGCCAGATAGCGTTGCAGCCCAGCTCCCTGATGTAATCCAGCTTCCGGATGACGCCCGGAAGATCCCCGATTCCGTCGCTGTTGGTATCCAGGAAGGACTGAGGATAAATCTCATAAAAAACCGCATTGTCAAGCCATTTTGCCATTTCGATTCCTCCTGTTTTTAAGCGGAGCCGCTTCCCGTCCTGCGCTTCCGCTCTTATTTTACCTCCACGCTGCTGTTAAAGCGGTCCAGAAGCAGCGCGAGCACGATGCCGACCGCGATGCAGATCAGGTTCACCACTGCCGTTCCAACGGTGGTAAAGCCGGAGAACGGAATGATCATCACCGTGGCGGCGATTACAATACCGATGATTCCATGGAACGCGATGGAATAAAAATGATCGAACAGCGCGTTGACCGCCTTCGCCAGGCAGATCACCGTCACCAGTGCGCCGATTCCGCCGGGGATCAGTACGTTAAGGTCCAGATGACCGATTCCGTCCACGAAGGGCGTGTACAGTCCCAGAGGCATCAGAAGCGTGGAAAAGCTCATGCCGGGAGCGATCACGCTCAGCGCCAGACAGAAGCCGCAGAACAGATACCAGACAAAATTCGGGGTAATCTGCACGGACGATACCGCAAGCGCGCCCAGAAGCACAAAAATAACGATCATACATACCACCATGGAAATCCAGGAGCCTTTGCTTCTTCCCTTCTCTCCCGCCTCACGGAACAGGGAAGGCAGCATGCCCGTGATCAGTCCGACGAACAGGCACACGGAAGGATCCGGATATTTTTCCAGGAAAAAGGACAGCAGGTTGGCGATTCCGAGAAAGCCTACCACACCTCCGATTCCGTAAGGAATCAGCAGAGGCACATGAGTCTTAAACCTCGAAAAGGGTTTGGAAAGAAATTCCATCGCCGGCTTGTAAACGCCGAACACCACCGCGAGCACACCGCCGGAAATGCCGGGCAGAACCGCTCCCAGACCGATCAGCGCTCCCTGGATGATGTGATAGATCACCAGAAACGGATTGCTTCCCCTGTTTCCCCGTTCTTTACTGACTTCTGTTTTACTCATAATCTTCTCCATTTTTCATTTCAGATTTTGCCGTCGCATCCCTCTTCCGGAAACGCCTCCCTTCGAAAGAACGCAGAACGACCGTATCGTGCTGATTATACTGTTTTCACAGTCTTTTTTCAAGTAGCCTGGCAAACCTTTTACATTTAAAGGGAGCGCTCTTCGCGCTCCCGCTTTACTTTTCTTTTCCCGTTACCAGAACACATGATTTCCAATCACAATGCCGTCACGGCCCCCCGCTCTGCGAAAGTGGGTGGCGCTTCCTACGTTGGTCACACCGGAAAGCGCTTCACTGGCCGCCTGCATACAGCTGGAAGAAATCGTTCCATTCGCGATCACACGGGCTACCTTTCCGCTTCCCGCAGGAGTGAACTGTCCGGATGCGAAGATCACATCCGACACCGTATTCGGATAGGACGCGCTCTTTACCCGGTTCACCACAACGGCTCCCACCGCAAGCTTCCCTTCATAGCTTTCGCTTCCCGCCTCGCACTGGATCAGCGCGGCCAGCAGGGTCACATCACTGGTTCCTGCGGGGATGCCTCCCGCATTCTGACGCCCGGGAGAGGACTGTGTCTTTGCCCCCGACGAAGCGTTCGAAGACTCCGCCGTTTTCTCCGCCTGCTGCCTTGCCGCGATTTCCTCCAGAGTTTCCCCGTGGTCATATTCAAAATCGATCTCTATGTATTCGGCAGACACATAACCGGTCTGCCCTTCGTAATCCACAGCAGCCCATTCCGCATCCAGCTCGATTCCGTCACTGTAATGAAGCTGCGCTTTGTTTACCACCTCAAGCGCATCCCCCTGAGCGGCCAGATCGTAAACCTGCGCATCCATGGAGGGCGCTTTCCGGATGCGCAGCGTCTCTCCCGTCACATGGGCAATGAGCCTTCCCACATCCTCCAGCTCTTCCACTGCTTTCTCACCGAACAGCAGATACTCGTCCTTCGCCCAGCCGACCAGCTCTCCGGATTCCAGCTTCGTCCAGCCGTCCCGTCTCTCCAGAATGGTTCCTCCGCAGTCTGCATAGAGATAGCCCACCCGTTCCGCGTCCTCAGAAGGCTCGCTTCGAACATTCAACACATCCTTCACGGCCGTCATCACAAGCTGATCCTCGAAACCATGCTCCGTCTGCGTACCGGACCTGCCTGTGCTTTCCGCAGCCGCTTCCGTCACGTTCTCCGCTTCCGCCTCTCCGGCCATTCCATCCTGAATCCGTTTATCGTCCGACTGTTCCCCCGCTCCTTCTTCCACCGGCTCTTCCGGCAGGGAATCCAGTATCTGTCCGACTCCGGCTGTCAGCCGCCCTCCGTCGTCTCCTGCCGGCGCCCCCAACGCCACAGGAGCGCTGCCAAGCACACAAACCGCTGCCAGCATTCCCGCCAGCAGGTACGTACTTTTTGGCGCTTTTTCCCTTCCAGTGTCTTTTCTTCCGTCCCTTCGGTGCCTTTTCATCGTCCTTTCCCCACAACTAAACTGTTAACTGCCCCTGCACGTCCCAGGGATGTCATCCCGCTCTCTGCCCGACAGCAGAAAAGCCTTATTTATTACGAATATGTTAACAATTATTGCAATTTCTGTCAAGATTTTACAGAAATGTGTTGTGGGATCTGTTCCTATATTTTACATACTCACCATGCATTCCTTCTCGTAAAATGCAATTCCGTATTTGATGATTTTTTTCATACCACGGCGTTTCAGGCCTTCCACATATTTCTTTTCCTCAATCTGCTCAAGCGCCTCACCGCATGCCTTCTCCAGGTTCCCATCATCTGCATACTTCAGTTCGATCACAATCCCAAGGCGTTCCGGTGTCTGTATAGAGATGCCACTGTAGCCTTCACCGGTTTCCGCATTGGACTTAACCAGCCAGCTTCCCTGACTCCTAAGTAATCCCAGTAACATCCCATGATAGAAATTTTCTTTCATGTTCCTGCGTACTGCCGTATCCCGCACACTGATGGAATCCCACAGGTAGTCCCCTAACATTTCCTGAATAGTTTCCATATCACCAGCCGGAAATGCCGCGCAGAAACGGTTGAGCCTCTCTGTGTCTGACTGTGTTACTTTCCGAAACCAATCCTCCACCAGTTCATAAAACAGTTTGTGGATCTCGCCATTTGGAATCTTAAAGAGAGCTTTCAGCTTATCTTCATTATTATATTCTCTCTATCCAAAAAGGCGATCCCAATCGCCATCTGCTTCATCATCACCCGCCAGCAGGAGCCTTTTAAATCGTTTACCTGTATAGGTCTTCCAGTGTTATCAGCTGAACTTCTCCACGCTCCTGCGCCTGAAGAAGTCCATCCGTAAATCCGCCTTTAGAGAAGATATAATAGTGGTAGTTCCTGCCTTTTCCGAAAACTGATGCGTAATCTCTGATTAAATCAAGTTCATCAACACCAATTTTCTCGTTTCTGTACTTACATGAGCCGATGACGTAGTCATTACCCTCAACAGGTGTTCCGACGATATCGATCTGTATCTGCTTTTTCTTTTTCGGATCTGTCCCCCACCATTGACCGATTTCACGAAGCTCAATGGGTAATCTATCTGAATAGTAAAGCAGATAATCCCGACACATCTTCTCAAAAATCAGGCCCATGTAATCAGGAAGATACTGTTTTACAGCGTGTGGATAGGTTTTTGCAATTCTACCAGAGTCAATGGCACTCATATTAACCGGCACAAAACGATACCAGAATCGGAAGAAGTTATCAGCCAGCAGATAAATGGTTTTCTTACCCGGTTTTTCTGCAATCGGAGTTTCCTTCCTGACAATACCGAGGTCGATCAGTGTCTTCAGATATTTTGATACAACCGAATTTTCCTCACCGACTTTCATCCTGATATCATTCATTCGGGAAGCCCCCTCTGCAATCGCTTTTATAATTGCATTATAAATGGCAGGTTCCCGGAGTTCCTGCTTCAGCAGATTTCCCGGCTCTTCGTACAGATAACTGGAACGGTCGAAAAAATTATCCAGCAGAGCCTCATCCACACTATCCTTCACGCCCAACTTATTAATATAATGAGGAACTCCTCCTGTAATTCCATAAATCAGGGAATTGTCTTCAGCGGACAGATTCGGGTGGAACACAGCTGTTTCTTTATAGTCCAGTGGCTCAATCTTAAACTGGCCGGTGCGTCTTCCATACAACGGACTTTCCTGGCCAAGTACCTGGCTTTCCATAAAGCTCATAGACGAGCCGCAAAGAATCAGATACATCCTGGATTCTGTCCATTTGTGGTCGATGACGTGCTGCAGCATTGCTGAAATGGCAGGCTTTGCTTTCGCAAGATATGGATACTCATCAATAACAAAAACGATTCGTTTCTCCTTTGAAAGTGCTGTCAGCTCATCCAGGGCGGCATCATAAGATCTAAACTCAGGTGCAGAATCCATATCCGGCCGCTCAAAGCTCATAATCGACCTTGATAGAGCCTCCAGATTTTCTTTTTCTGTCGTATTCAAAGTAGAAAAGAAAATGGTCGGTTTATCCTTACAGAACTCGTTAATCAGTGCTGTTTTACCAACACGCCGTCTTCCGTAAATGACAATGCACTCAAACTTATCGCCCGCATATCGTTTATTCAGCTTCCGAAGTTCATCTTCACGGCAATAAAATTGACTCATCTATTCACCTCAAAAATTATACTCGTAAAAAAGCAACTTAAAAGTTACTTTCTTACGAGTATAATAAATTAAACAGCCTGCAAAGTCAAGACCGGGCCGCTTAGACCCAGTCTTCCAGCCTGAGGTTTGGCACACGACTAAACTCGCCTATATTGTGTGTGATTATAGTGTAAGTAGGTAATCATCCATACCTGATTATTCCGGGGCTCTTTGAGCCACCTGTCCGAACTTTGAGAGCCACCATTCCGGAGAATGAGAGCCACATATTCCGGTAATTCAGAGCCACTTTAGGCTCTATTACATAGATTTCCTTTATACTGTAAGAACACATCGTCTGATGTGAATACAGTTAAAGGAGGTCACCATTATGACCAAATACCGAGAGATCCTTCGCCTGAAAAGCTTAGGATTCAGTGAACGGAACATCGCGCATAGTTGCGGTGTGTCCCGTAACACAGTTGCCAAGGTCGTCAAAAAGGCTGCGGAAATAAAACTTTCCTGGCCACTGGATCATGACATGACCGACAGCACACTTGAGGAAACGCTTTTCCCCAAGACAAAATCAGCAACCAATAAACGGATGCCTGATTATGACTACATCCGCAGAGAACTCCTGCGGAATGGAGTCAATAAGAAGCTCCTATAGGTAGAATACTGTGAGGAATGCCGTATGGATGGCGAAAAACTTTGGGATACTCCCTTTTTCCATGTCTCTTCCTGTGCCCCGAATGGCTGCAAAGTTCATTATTTTGCCAAAAATCTGCTGTCTATTCCCTGCGGCAGATTATAAGCATGCCCGCGTCGGATCAGGCTGAATAACTTAAAGCTCATAAAATCCGGCGTGACATAGAGTGACTTGCACATATTGAAATAGTCCATGTCTTCATCCTGCGACAGTTTATGTATTTCTTCATCATCAAGCAGCAGATCCGCGGCGAAAAGATTTGCTTCATACTCTGTCTGGGACGCCATATCGTAGAGAACCGTATCTTTCATAGGCGCTATTTTCAACTGGCTTCGGTGCAGAACAATATGTGCCAGTTCGTGCGCCGCAACGATCTGTTTCACTGCGTCTGCAAGAAACGCATTGATGACAACATAGGTCGTCTGGCAGCTTATAAAGCAGAATCCTTTTAAGGATTTAAATCGATCCGATTCTATGACAATCACATTCATACTTTCCAAAATCTTAAATGGATCGCGGGTATGATGCTTTTTGATTAATTTCTGTACCCGATCATAAATATAGTTGCTCGTAAAGTATCACCTCCAACGGCGAATAATTTCAGGATAGATAAACCTTAACATATAGGATGTCCAAAAAAACGGACAGTCAGTTTATTCGCTGTTAGCAGAGCGGTATTTTTTTGGAGTAAATTTTTTGGCACGTTTTTTCGAGTCAAGGTAGAGGGTCTGGATTTCGTTCAGGAATTCGATCTGATCTTCATCGCTTAAATCCCCTCCTGCGAACATTGCAGCGGTCTGTTCTAATATCATCTGAGCCTGTTTTGCGCCGCGGCTTCCGTACTGTTCTGAAGCTTCTGTAATAAAGCTTTCTTCTTCACTCATCAGATAAGAAATATCACAGCCTAAAATTTCAGCCAGTTTATAATACAGATCTTTATGTCTGGGGTAACGTCCTTCTACTTCCCATCCGCGGACTGTGCGGAGAGATACTCCGACTGCTTTCCCTAACTCTGTCTGAGACATTTTTTTCTGTGTGCGCAGTTCTTTGATTTTCTCACCGAATTTCATCTTTTACACCTCCAAATAGGAAATATATTTCCTTTATCTCGCGAATTGCCTCTTGACATCGGCAATCGGATTGCCTATAATCAAAGTCAACAAGAGGAAATTACTTGCCTATAAAATATCATTTAATTGCCTATTTGTCAAGCAGAGGTGTGAGTATGAAAAGGACTATTCTTCATTCAGACATGAATAACTGTTACGCAAGTATTGAGCTGCTGCATCGTCCGGAACTGCGGGGCAAACCATTAGCAGTGGGAGGTGATCCGGAGGCGCGGCATGGTATTGTACTTGCCAAAGATCAGCTTGCGAAGAAGGCGGGCGTGAAAACCGGGATGGCTCTGTGGCAGGCGAAGCAGGTCTGTCCCGATATAGTGTTTGTACCGCCGCGGATGGATTTGTACTTAAGGTTTTCTCGTCTGGCACATGAAATATACAGTGATTATACGGACCGTCAGGAGGCATTCGGTATTGACGAATCATGGCTTGATGTAACAGAGAGCTGTTCTCTGAAAGGTTCGGGGGAAAAGATAGCGGAGGAAATCAGCCGCCGGATCAAGAAAGAACTGGGAATTACGGTCAGTATAGGAGTGAGTTGGAATAAGATTTTTGCAAAGCTCGGATCAGATTATAAGAAGCCGGACGCGATTACGGTGATTAATCAGGAAAATTATAAAAATATCGTCTGGCCTCTGCCGGTTGAAGATCTGCTTTTTGTGGGGCGTGCAACTAAGAAGAAATTGAACAAACTCGGCATTTATACGATCGGTGCTCTTGCGGAAACTGATCCGGATATATTAAAAATCCATCTAGGAAAAGTAGGGATGATCCTTTCCTATTTTGCAAATGGAAACGATAATACGCCGGTTTGCTATCAGGATGAAAATGCGCCGATTAAAAGAATCGGGAACAGCACGACAACGCCCCGGGATTTGACGACAGAAACAGATGTGTCTATTATTGTCTGGCTGTTGGCAGAGAGCGTTTCCGCCAGACTGCGTGAACATCATTTTGTTGGAAATGTAGTAGAAATATCTGTCCGGGATAAGGATCTGTTCAGCTTTACCCGGCAGAAGAAAGTGCCGCTTTCCACTAATATTACCAGTGAGATAGCCACATATGCAATGGAGCTGTTCCGGGCAAATTATAATTGGCAGAAGCCGATCCGCAGTGTTGGCGTTCGTGTTTCAGATCTGCAGATAGATACTGCACCTGTGCAGCTTTCACTATTCAGCGATCAGGAACGGCGCGAGCGGTATCACAGAATGGATCAGACAGTTGATATAATACGAAAGCGCTTCGGGTTTTATTCGATTCAGAGAGGAATCATGTATCAGGATAAAAAACTTTCAGCACTGAATGCAAAAGAGGACAATATCGTTCATCCCTGCGGTTATATGCAGAGAGGAAATTTAACCGGAGTGCGGTGATGAAGTGAAGGAGGCAGAGCAGCATGGGAGATGAAAGTTCATGCAAAGTATACGTCAGTACGGCGGCAGAATTTTCCGCAGATGGGTTTTTGCGTCCGCTGTGGATTATATGGGAGGACGGGCGGCGTTTTGATATCGACCGCGTGGTTCAGGTTGAACGGGCGGCCAGCAGGAAAGCGGGCGGCGTCGGTCTGCGCTATACGGTGATGATAGGCGGAAAAAGACATCATCTGTATTATGAAGACAATTTTAAGTGGTTTGTAGAAGCCAAAACATCAGTTTAGTTATACCGCCGGCAGCGGAATTATTCCGCGTCGGAATTTGCCGGCGTTATGATATTGCGGAACCGTCCGGTTTACTTTCCCTTTGACGGACGGGGATGCTTAGAAAGGATTTTTAAGTGGAGTGTTGCCATTGAAGGGAGGACTACAGGGATGGAAGGCTCAAAAAAGTATATTGTTACGTGCCCGGTATGCGGGAAGATTTTATTTCGCTGTACAGCGAGTAATGCGGAGATACAGTGCCATAAATGTCACAGTGATCTGACGATAGAAGTTGAGGGCAGCCGCATTACCGTTACGGAGACAGCAGATTGTTGTGGTGGATCGACAGAGGGAATGGCACGGCGTGTAAAGAGTTATAAGCAGTGTCTGGAACAGGGCTGAATTGATACAAAAACTAAATAGGGTGAGATCTCCGGAGGAACTGCCAGATTGGACAGCAGAATCCTCAGAGGCAGCGCCGGAGATCAAGAGTTTGTGAATGGACTGAACTTGACGAAATAATCATTAAGAGCCTGACAAAACGGAAGCAATCGTTTTTGAAATGATTGTGTTCATTTTGTCAGGCTCTTTTTTGCTTGCTGAAAACAGGCTTCCGTTTTCGTGGCTCGGAAAGGAAGCCGAATGAGTTTTAACTATGCAAGTGAAAAGAGAAAGTTTGATGCAATGTGGGCAAAGCTGCGTGTGGAATATCGCGAAGCAGGGATGGAGGAATCTGCAATCGAGGCTATGTATGAGTTCGACTGCGAAGTATTCCGGAAGAATCGTACTTACGGTATCCATAATACTTATTTTTCAACTGTGATGCCGGATGGGGAAGAGATCGCAGACGACCGTTCTTCTTTTATGAAAAAGTTTTCTTCCAGATTCAGTGTACAGGCTGAAGAAATTGATCCGGACCGGAGGTACGGATGGATTGATGACATTGAAAATTCTGTACTGAGTGAAATTTTACAGAAGATGCCGGAAAAGGATAAAGAGCTGTTGACGCTTTACGTGATCGAGGGCTATACGGTGACGGATATCGCAAAGATAGAAGGCAGTACCCATCAGAATATCAGTAAGAAAATCCGGCGGCTGAAAAATATTTTGAAAAATTTTCAGAATCAGGTTGCGGATTGAGCCTTCCCGCTGCCTATCCCCTGAGAGGACAACTTCTCGGGAAAATCCGAAGGGATGGATGGAGACGGAGTTTTCTCATTGTACATTGAAAACTTCATATACATTCATCAGGTACGTTCCTGCCCGTCGCTTCTGCGAAAGCCATGCAGCCGTGCGCCATGATCTCTGTCAGGAGGGAGCGGTTTTTACGAGCTGTGGATTCCGGGTTTGCATCCGGAAGGGCGATGATCCGGGCAGGGAATAATGATACTTCTGTAATTCGCAGCCCGGCTGTAAAGAAGGCGGGGAGGTTAGATTCCTATGGAGCGGTTCGCAAGCCGCCGCCTGATGATTTCCCACCGGAGTTATCCTCCATATTCTCAGGGGTGTCGTGGACAAATGTGAGAAAGATCATAACTTTTGTGGAAAAGTCGCCGGAGATCTCATTTTCAGCGGCTTTTCATTACATCCCGCACACATAAGGAGGAAGATAGATGATGAAAGAAAACTGGGTTTACCGCAGAGGGGATATTTATATGGCAAATCTGAATCCATTTAAGGGTTCAGAGCAGGGAGGCACGCGTCCGGTGCTTGTGCTTCAGAATAATACCGGTAATTTGTTTTGTCCGACGTTGATTGTTGCGCCGCTGACTACGCAGGTAAACAAGAAAAAGGATCAGCCGACACATTATCTGCTGTCGGGAGTCCGCGGACTTCAGGAAGATTCGGTTGCACTTTTGGAGCAGATTAAGACTATTGATAAGTCGAGGGTTATAAGTTATCTGGGGAAAGTGTCAAAGGAAGAAATGCGCGGTGTAGATGAAGCGATTAAGGTCAGTTTGGGGATTTATATTTCAGAAGATGTGGAAGCGCCGTAAGAATACTTTTTTATATTATTACGGCAGCAGGAACAATGATGAGAGAGAATGGAGTGGAGAAGAAAATGTTTGAGCATAGAATTGAGGAATTAAATGAAAAGAATGCAGAAGCCATGATGGAGAGATCAGATGAAAAGCGTACTTATACTGTTGACGAGATTCAGGATATCTTAAGTATCAGCCGTCCGACTGCTTATAATCTGGTAAAGAAGAATGTATTTCACAGCGTCCGGGTCGGCGGACATATCCGAATTTCAAAGAAGAGCTTTGATGACTGGTTAGATCACCAGATGTAGATTTGTCAAGGATGTCGATTCGGAATTTGACAAACTTCAAAAAAGAATAAATGACCAGTATTATGAAGTCAAGCCGCAGGGCTTGGCTTCATAATTACATAGGAAAAGGAGTGGTTCGATGGAACGAAAGAAAAGTATGTCTGTTCCGGAAATGGGAAGATTACTTGGTCTGGGTAAGACGGAAAGTTATTATCTGGTAAAAAAGAACTGGTTTAAAGTGGTGACTATAGGCGGCAAGATGCGTGTGATGGTCGAAAGCTTTGAAGAATGGTATGCCGGGCAGAATCATTATAAAAAGAAAGATGCTGCTGATACTGCAGCAGAAAGGAGAGAATAACACGATGGCATCAATCGTAAAGCGAAAAAAGAAGTTTTCCGTAGTCTATACTTATACGGATGAAAACGGAGTGAAGCGCCAGAGATGGGAAACGTTCAATACAAACGCAGAAGCAAAAAAGCGGAAAACACAGGTGGAATTTCAGCAGAATACCGGAACTTTTATTCCTCCAGTGGCAAAAACGTTAAGTGAGCTTCTGGAAGAATATATGTCGATCTATGGAGTAAGTACATGGGCGATGTCTACATACGAAGGTAGAAAAAGCCTGATCAATCATTATATCAATCCTATTATCGGCGATATGCAACTGGAAGATATCACACCCCGTATCATGGATAAATATTACCGCGATCTGCTTTCTGTGAAAGCTGTTTCAAGCAAATACAAGCGGTCGAAAAATGAATTCCTTACACCGCACACAGTAAGAGAGATTCACAAGCTACTGCGGAATGCATTCAATCAGGCAGTTAAGTGGGAGCTGATGGCACGGAATCCGGTAGAGCACGCAACACTTCCGAAAGAGGAAAAGACGGAGCGGAACATCTGGACGGCGGAGACGCTGTTTAAAGCTCTGGATGTATGTGATGATGATATCTTATCTTTGGCATTGAACTTGGCTTTTTCCTGTTCCCTTCGTATGGGGGAGATGCTCGGACTGACGTGGGACTGCATTGACATATCCCGGACAAGCATAGAGCAGGGGCGTGCAAGCATCTTTGTCAATAAAGAGCTGCAGCGCGTCAACCGGGATGCTCTGGAAAAACTGGATGATAAAGGCGTGATTATGAAATTCCCTGCGGCGCTGTCGAGTACGAATACGCGTCTGGTTTTAAAAGAACCGAAAACCAAGACCAGTATCAGAAAAGTATTCCTGCCGAAAACAGTTGCTGAAATGCTGATCGCTCGTAAGAAAGAGATTGAAGAGCTGAAGGAACTCTTTGGATCAGAGTTTACAGATTATCAGCTTGTATTCTGCTCCACAAACGGCAGACCGATGGAGGGGCAGGTGATTAACCGGGCACTGAATAAGCTGATTCAGGAGCACGATCTACCGAAGATCGTATTCCATTCACTGCGGCACTCCAGTATCACTTATAAGCTGAAACTGAACGGCGGGGATATGAAATCAGTGCAGGGAGACTCCGGCCATGCTCAGGCAAAGATGGTAGCGGATGTGTATTCGCATATTATTGATGATGATCGGAGGATGAATGCACAGAGATTTGAAGAGACGTTTTATACTCCGAAGAAAGAGGATGCGGGAAAAGATCAGGAGAAAGCAGCGGATTCAGCACAGGAGACGGATCAGGAGCTTTTGATGAAGCTGTTGGCGAAGCCGGAGATGGCGGCGCTGTTGAAAACATTAGCAAAAGGGTTATAAAAACATAGGCAGAACTGTCCGGAGAAAAGGATGGTTCTGCCTTTTGCTTTTTATTTAATTTTATTATCCATGATATTACCATCACGGGTTATCTGTATAAGGCGTCCGAGAAGTAGTGCGATTTTGTTGAGATTGGAGATAATCTATAAACTTACATTAGAGACCTCCGGCTTTTATATGGTCTATATTTTATTACCCTTTGAATTGTTTTCCTGAAGGAATTATAGTAAAATAAACAAAAAAAGAGACAGGTAAAATGACACGGCTCTCAGGCTCTTTGTATGTCATTAAACGAGTCTCTTCTACTTAGATTTGTTCTATTCAATTACAGTATATATCGCGAACAAATTTTCGTCAAGAGGTAGAAAATGTAAAATAATAGCAAAAAAAATATATGATCTATGAGTTTTTGGAGGGCAAATGGATGGTAAAAGGCTGTAATAACACAGATTTAGATAATAGTGGAGTTGCATCAAAATATTTTTTGTTCTATCAAGTGTGGAGAGAGTTAACAGAGCGAAAAACACTTGACTCATATCAATTTAAAGTTATGAATACTTTATCCATTTTGAAGGAGTTAAGAAAAGTAATTGATCAAAGACTGAAAAGGCATCATTGTACGAATGATAACATAAATGAATGCAAAAGCGAAGCCGTGTCCATCATAAAAGAAGATCATATTTTATCTGAATTTTATCCTATAGTGAAAGCGCGTCTGCTTAGCCATGTGGCAGATAAAGCGGAAACGGATACTCAACAAAAAGCTTTGGCATATCAGATAGAATATTCTTTAAGTATAATAGAACCGAACTATCTTAATAATTTACTAATTAGTCTTAAAGAAAGTATCGATAATCAGGAGAATGCTGCAATTATTGCAAAGACAAATCAGTTAATTAGCTGTTGTGCAGAAAAAGGTTGGTCTTCAGAAGCGTTATTTAATGTTGTAGGGATACTTAAAGGATCAAAAGATAATGATAATTGTTGGGAACAATTAAAGTGTAAGATATTAGCAGCAACTGACGAGTACCACATTCTGTTTCCTTTGAAAGTAAGAGTAATTAGTGCTCAGGGGCAAAAGACAGAAAGTGCCAGAGAAAAAGTATTAAATCATATTAGAGAATTTGAGATAGAACTTTTAGAAAAGGATGAGATTATTTGCAGATATTCGGGATTAAATGAAAAGTTGGAGGATAATCAAAAATATTTATTGATGAAAGTCTCTGCACATGATTTTTATAGTGCATCGTATATGGCAATCTCTAAAATAGCAGATATTTTAAATGTTTTTAGCTTTTATAATTTAATAAATCCATGGGATATGAGAGATGTAACATGGATTTCAATTAATACTTCGAATCAATATCATAAGATTTTGAAATCTAAGGAATTGTATAGTACATATGATTATTTAGAAAGTGCAGGCAAAGTATTTCGTGCCGCTAAACAGTTAGAATATGGTGCAAATCATAATGTAAAAGTAAAATTAAGAGCTACATACAGTTATACAAATATGGGGAAAGCGTCATATGCACAAGAAGAAAAATTTATGAATACATGGGTAGCGCTAGAATCGCTGTGTAGAACCGAAATGTATGATAATATTATTAGTAATGTATTGGAAACAGTTCCCCCTGCATTATGCTTAAGGTATATTTATAGACTTTTTAGAAATTTTAGTGAGGACTGTTTACGGTGTAATGTTAGTTTTGATTTAGAACAAAATACGATAAATTTAAAACATCCATCAAAAGAAAAAGTAGTAAAAGATGTAATACTAGCTATGAATAATGAAAATTATTATCAGGAGATGTTAGAAAAATGCTCGGTTAATAATCTTCTTGTTGAAAGATGTAAAGAATTGCATCAGATTGCAGTAGATGGACATGAAATGTTCAATAGAATTGATCGACATTATTGTAACATCAAACGACAGTTGAGTCGGCTGTATAGAATCAGAAATGAAATTGCACACTCAGCTCTTAATGAAAGTGCATCATTAATTCGATACATAGAGCACCTAGATGACTATTTATCAAGTTTTGTGTCAGAAGTAGTTATGTGTTGGGAAAAAAATCCGAACAGTAATTTGGAACACATATTTGAGATACTTAAAGATAATTATCGGGCATATGTAAGTATAAAAAGTTCTAAAAAGAGTGCTAATCCGTCTTTGTTATTACAAGGATTAAGAGAGACTGGGGTAATATCATTAATATAAAATTAATGAATTAGCTCATATATTAAGAGTGTATACAATACTATAAAAAGCGAACAATCAACCTTCCACCTAAATTCACCTCTCCTGCTAATCACCTGCAAAGGAGAGCCTGAAAAATGCCTTTTATTTAGTTTGATTTTGCTTACATACGATTGATACATGACCGGTAGAAAACCCTTGATTCCATTGTATTTCTTTGATATACTTTGCTAGTAAAAGCATGGATTCAACTGAACTCCTAAGCGGTAGGTCGGGTGTTCGAATCACCTCGGGAACGTATAAAAAAACAGCCAGAATCCTGCTTTTGCAGGATTCTGGCTGTTTTTTGCTATATTTGTCTGGCTGCGTTAGATTCATTCTTTATTATAATCGTATACAGTAAACTATATCTGTAATCTTTATATTTCCCATATAAATTAAAAAATGCTGTGTTAAATATAATATAAAGTGTAAGAGATAAGTATGATAAGATAAAAGGTGCAGAAGCAGCTATGTAAGTTACAATTTTAATCATCGATGAGAAAACGGAAAATGGAGGTATTGTATGCTTACGATCATATATGGAAATGCAGAAAACAGCATTTATAATACAAATGTTTATTTTAAAAATACCTATGAACCGGAATGGATTGAATCTGAACTTGCAAAAAAGATAATAAAAGATGTTGACGACTCTGATGTTTTAAGTGGAGAGTGCATTAAAAGCCCGGTTTTAGGGCAGATTCCACCGGAGAGACTTTCTGGTGGTGTAAAGACGCTTCTATTAATGCTGAACGAGCCGGATAAGATTTTTAATGCATCTACGTGTGGGGACAACTGCGCAAAATGGATCCTGGAAATAGGAAAGCAGAAAGATCTGACGATTAATTTAAGGCATATGATGAGTTTTGGAAAAGATACAGAATTTGAAATTCGGATAGAAAACGGCGGAGAAATCGTTCATTCTATGAGAGAACTGATTCCGGTTGCGAGCAGATACTTGAATCAAATGAAACAGGAGTAGTGTTTATGAAAGGTTCACACAGAATAATCGTAGAATCCAGAAAAGTAAAATATGATTTCACCATAAAAAGAAATATTACCATACTCACAGGGGACAGTGGTTCCGGAAAGACTGTTCTGATCGACCTTATCCGGGATTACAGAAGATACGGTTCTGACAGTGGTGTATCTCTTTCATGTGATAGAGACTGCAGGACGATAGATAATGAAGATTGGGAAAGGCAGATTTCAGAAATATCGAACAGTATTATATTTATCGATGAAGGAAACCGCTTCCTTACTTCGAAGAAATTTGCTAATCTGGTGCAGAACTCCGATAATTATTTTGTAATTGCTACTCGGGAAAAACTTCCGATGCTTCCTTACAGTGTGAATGAAATTTACGGTTTTCGTAAATCGGGAAAATTTCACAAAGCAAGACAGACATACAATGAAATCTATCATCTCTATGGAGAAATATCGGAACAGGGGATGGTATATCCGCAGTATGTGATCATAGAAGATTCAAATTCCGGATATGAATTCTTTTCAGAATTATCAAAAGGAAGAAATATCAGCTGTATCCCTGCAAATGGGAAATCCAATATTATTTCCAGTCTCCAGAAGGTGGGGAAGAAGGAAAAAACAGGTCTGATTATAGTGGACGGTGCGGCATTTGGATCAGAAATGAGGGATGTCAGCGAATATCTGAAAACAGTTGGAGATATTGTTTTATACGCACCTGAATCTTTTGAATGGATTCTGTTGTCAACAAATATGATTCCAAATGCCAGGGGGTCACAGATCCTCGAACAACCGGAAAATTATATAGACAGCCGAGAATATGTCAGCTGGGAAAGATTTTTTACCAGTCTTTTAATCGAAAAAACAAAGGATTCTTATCTCCGATACAATAAATCTAAGTTGAACGAGACATACCTTCATGAGAAGAATAAGGAGATGATTCTTAACAGCATTCAAGGAGTGAAATTCTAAAAAAATATTCTGATTTTAACGCTGATAATGCAATAGAGATTATTCGTTATGAAGTCGGCAGAGTTTTTGAGCAGGTACTTGAAGATGCCGGAGTATTTAAGAGAGATAAACAAGGAAAAGAAGCATTTGCAAGATTTGTAGAACAATTAGGTTGATTTGGAATATACGAAAATGAGCTATTGCATTATTTGCAGTAGCTCATTTTTAATTTAATTATTCAAGGCTGAGAATTTATTTCAGCACATCATCCAGTGAAATCCAATTATCTCCTGACATATCTTCAGTGTAGATTGTATTATTTATGTACAATTCCTCATCTATGTCACGCACAAAGCCCCAATGAAGGTTGTACTTCTTGGCGTATTCCTTAAATGCATTAAACTTATTTTCGACCTGACGGTCAATATTTTTGGTGTGACCAGCCTGCATACCACCCTTAGTTTTGATAATCCAAATATTTTTGTCAGCAGTCTTAATGATGTAATCAGGATAAAAGAGCCACTGCTTTCTGATACCATTCACATAGACGATAGAAAGATACTGTTGACCAGAGTCACCATTTTTGTAAACCTATTCTACACTATCAAAGGATATGTGCGTTATCTGAATTTTGTTGACTTTTTATATTTGTATGCTATAATATAATTACTGCCTAATATAAAATGCACTGATGAGTAGTGTCATTATCTTAAATTTGAGGTTTGAGAGTAGTGTAATTTTATAGGGTAGTAAAACTTCCAAGACAGGATATTGTTCTTTCATCAAAAACTGAAAATAGATTATTTTTTTGTGGATGAAAGATATGAGCAGTGATTTACGTTGGATGAGAATGAATCGTTCTACATTGGAAAATCGATAGCCGGATTGAAGTTGAATCAATCGGCACAGAATCCGATTACAT
>ERZ780162.914-NODE-914-length-21754-cov-4.663579_pt1 | contig 21754 bp, 17 predicted proteins | sample MGYA00511474_ERZ780162 | MGnify/ENA primary metagenome ERZ780162 (study PRJEB29588, sample SAMEA2143633) | human gut metagenome | biome: human gut; feature: human-associated habitat; material: faeces | place: Denmark | collected 2008/2010 ...
AATGCAGGCAAATGAAGCTGCAAGCAGCGGGCCGCCGGAGTAATCCGGCGGCCTGTTTTGCGCTGTTGGCGCATGTGTGAAAACCGCGCTGTGCCATTCGCCTGGAGAGGCTGCCGACCTACCGAAACGTAAAATGTGACGAAAATTTGAAGGCAGAACATTTCAATTGCGTTAAGTGGGGCGCCTCCCTATAATTGATCAAGTCGCATAGAGCGATTGATCGTGCGGGGTGGAGCAGTCTGGTAGCTCGCCGGGCTCATAACCCGGAGGTCGTTGGTTCAAATCCAGCCCCCGCGACCAAGCATTTTCGCAGGCCAGAGGTTAATTCCTCTGGCTTGTTTTTTTGTTTTTCAAGGCGATTCAAAAACGGTCTGGAGACGAATAGCGAAATAACGGAACTCAATTGGTTGGGACGTGATAAGTCGAACGTGCCGAGAAATCTACCCAGCAGCGCTGGGTTCCTCGAAGCCTCGGGATCCGATGGTCGATGTCACCGCCACGAACGCGATGACGTCGTCGTCCTTGGCGACGACGTCGATGGCTGCGCCGTCCGCCTGCCAGTTGCGATCGAGGATCTCATATCCCTTGCGGGCGAGGAAGTTGACGCTTGCCTCGACTGCGCGGTTGCTGATTCTTTCTATGATTGACCTCCTGGTTTCTAGGCTGCCCCGTTGGCTGCCTTGCGGCACGGAGGCCGCACGGCTTGACGGCATGTGCAATGAAATAAGCTGAAAACGCAGCGCGCCCGAGTTTTGCGTAGCAAGAGTTTTTCGCGCCTTGCGCACGTCGACGGGCCGTGCGAACGTGCGGAACTCAAGGAAGCGGCGGGTCGGGCTAGGGCCCGGAAAGTCCTCTGGAAAGCACCTGGGATTGCAGTCGCGTCGGTCAAGCGCCATAGTCCGTATCCCCGCGCATATCCGATTGCAGCAGGTGGTGGCCTGTGTAGGCGTATAATGCCAAACAGCGAATGTATTGCATTCTGAGTGAATGGAGCTCCGATGCCAGGCTGCAAGGACCTCATCGCCAAGAAGCCCAGCGAAACTGCCATCCGAAGCTACCTAGTGGAAGGCGACCAAGTTTCGGTGACGCTGCGCATCCCCGACACCCTGCGCGACGCGGCCAAGGAGGAGGCGGCCCTGCGCGGCATGAGCTTATCCGCCTTCGTCCGCACCTGCATGATCGAAGGGCTTTCGAGGAAAGGCGTATAGGCATGAACGAATCGGATACCCGCCTTAAGCTCATCGATCCGGTACTCAAGAGCAAATGGGATGTTAACAAGCAGATCTTCACCGAGTATTACTTCACCGACGGAGAGATTGTCGTACGCGGCAACATCACGGCGCGGAAGAAGCCGAAAAAGGCTGACTACTTACTCATGCGCTCAAGGGACCTACCGCTCGCCGTTGTTGAGGCGAAGGATACTGACCATAGTGTCGGAGCGGGCCTGCAGCAAGCCATGGACTATGCCATGGCGCTCGATGTGCCGTTCGCCTACAGCTCTAACGGGAAGGGCTTCATCGAGCATGACTTCACAACCGGCATGGAGCGGTCCATCGCCATGGACGATTTCCCGGGTCCAGATGAGCTGTGGAGCCGCTGGCTTGCGCATAAGGGAATATCAGACGAAGCCGCGGAACGCACCGTTTCCGCCCCTTACCATTACGGGCAAGACGGCATGAGCCCGCGCTACTACCAGCGCAACGCCATCAACCGGACCATTGAGGCAGTCGCCAACGGCAATAAACGGGTCTTGCTGGTCATGGCAACAGGCACGGGCAAAACCTATACGGCATTCCAAATCGTCCATCGCCTGCGCGATGCGGGCGCTGTAAAGAAGGTCCTCTACCTGGCGGACCGAAACATCCTGGTTGACCAGACGATAGACGGCGACTTTAAGCCGCTGAAAAAAGTAACCACCAAGGTTGAGGGCAGGAAGCTCGATCCTGCGTTCGAAGTCTACTTCTCCCTTTACCAGCAGCTTGTTGGAGAGAACGGCGAGGAGATATTCAGGGCATTTGACCGCTCTTTCTTCGACCTCATCATCATCGACGAGTGCCATCGCGGAAGCGCGGCGGACGATTCGGCCTGGCGCAAGATCCTGGATTACTTCGATGAAGCAATCCAGGTCGGCATGACCGCTACGCCGAAGGAGACGAAAGGCGTTTCCAACATCGACTATTTCGGCGAGCCTGTTTACACCTACAGTCTCAAACAGGGCATCGAGGACGGTTTTTTGGCTCCCTACAAGGTCGTTCGACCGAAGCTTAACGTCGATGTTTACGGTTTCAGGCCGGAGGCAGGAACGGTGGACGACAACGGCTTGCAAATCGAGGACCGCGTCTACGAGAAGCAAGATTTTGACAGGGAGCTCGTCATCAAAGAGCGCACCGAAGAGGTCGCGAAGAAGGTGACCCAGTTCCTCAAGGAAACCGACCGGTACTCGAAGACCATCGTCTTCTGCGTCGATATCGACCATGCGGAACGCATGCGTTAAGCGCTCGTAAATGAGAACAGCGACATAGTCGCCGAGCACCCGACGTACATCATGCGCATCACCGGCGACTCCAAGGAGGGAAAGGCTCAGCTCGACAACTTCATGGACCCCGACGAGAAATACCCGGCTGTGGTCACCACCTCAAAGCTGCTGACCACGGGCGTCAACTGCAAGACATGCAAAGTGATTGCGTTGGACAATCTCTTTGGGGAGCAGGGCATGACCGAGTTCAAGCAGATCATCGGCCGCGGCACGCGCATCTGCGAGCCCTACGGCAAGCTCTACTTCACGATTCTGGACTTCCGAGACGCTTCGCGTCTCTTCGCCGATCCGTCGTTCGACGGCGAGCCGGCGCAGATTTTCGAGCCTGCACCGGATGGGCCGATGGTGCCAGGCGAGGACGAGCCCGTATCTTCACCTTACGTGCCGACCGACGATACCGACTGGCCCGTCGACCCCGGCGATGACAAGCCGCATTCGAAATACTACGTGCACGGCATAGACGTTCATATTGTCTCGGAGCGAGTCGAGTATTACTCGATCAACGGCGACCTGGTAACCGAGAGCCTGCGAGACTACACGCGCAAGAACATCCGAGGCGAGTACGATTCGCTTGATCATTTTCTAGTCGCCTGGAACGCGGAGAGCAAGAAGCAGGCGATTATCGACGAGCTCAAGGAGCATGGTGTTTTCCTCGAAGAGCTGCGCCGTGAATCGGGTCAAGACGAGATGAGCGATTTTGACCTCATCTGCCATATTGCCTACGATCAGAAGCCGCTCACTAGGAGTGAGCGGGTCAGCAACGTCAAAAAGAAGGGCTACCTCTACGAATACGCCGGCCTTGCTCATGATGTTCTTGAAACCTTGCTCGACAAGTACGCCACCTCGAACCTAGTGGACCTTGACGATACGCGCGTTCTCGACCTGGAGGAATTCCGCAAATTTGGCAGCCCGATGAAAATCGTTAAAGCATTTGGCGGCAAGCAGGAGTTCATCCATGCCGCCCAAACGCTCGAAGATGCCCTTTACACCGCTTAAGGAAGGAAACCTGAATGGCTCTCGGATCCCTTGTAAAGACCCTGCAGAACATCATGCGAAAAGATGCAGGCATCAACGGCGATGCCCAGCGCATCGAGCAGATGACCTGGTTGTTCTTCCTTAAAATCTACGATGCCAAAGAAGAAGAATGGGAGTTCCACGACGATTCGTACAAGTCGGTAATCCCCGGAAGACTGCGCTGGCACAGCTGGGCTGTTGATAACTGCGACGGCAAGGCGCCCACTGGCGCCGAGTTGCTCGATTTCATTAACAACGATCTCTTCAAAACACTCGCCGATCTTGAGATGGGGCCGAACGCTCCATTGTCCCAGGTTATCGTCAAGGCGGCATTCACCGATGCCAACAACTACATGAAGGATGGCATCCTCCTGCGCCAAGTCGTCAACGAAATCGACAAGGCCGTTGACTTCACCGAGTACAAAGAGCGCCATGCCTTCGGAGAGATTTACGAAACCATCCTCAAGGACCTGCAGAGCGCAGGCAATGCGGGCGAGTTCTACACGCCGCGTGCTGTAACTGATTTCATGGCGCAGGCCCTCGCTCCGAAACTTGGCGAGAAAGTCGCAGACTTCGCTTGCGGTACCGGCGGGTTCCTTACCAGCGCCCTGAAGATCCTTGATTCCCAGGTAAACACGCCTGCTGATCGGGAGCTGTACAGCAGCTCCATCTACGGCATTGAAAAGAAACAGCTGCCTTATCTGCTATGCGTGACAAATATGCTGTTGCACGACATCGACAGCCCCGAGATCTTCCATGGCAACTCGCTCGAACACGACGTTCGCGATTGGAAACACAAGAAGGACGGCCAGTTCGATGTTGTTCTGATGAACCCGCCTTATGGCGGCTCCGAGAACGCATCCATTCAGAACAACTTCCCGGTCGCCCTGCGAAGCTCGGAGACTGCCGATTTGTTCCTTGGTTTGATCCTGTATCGCTTGAAAAAGAATGGACGCGCTGCCGTTATCATCCCCGACGGATTCCTTTTCGGGCAGGATGCCGCGAAAGTCGAGATCAAACGTCGCTTGCTCGAAGAAATGAACCTTCATACAGTCCTGCGATTGCCCCAAAGCGTTTTCGCACCGTACACAAGCATCACAACCAACGTCTTGTTCTTCGACAACACCCACCCATCCGAGGGCGTTTGGTATTACCGCATGGATATGCCCGATGGGTACAAGCATTTCTCCAAGACGAAGCCCATCAAGCTTGAGCATATGGCCAAGGTTCAAGAATGGTGGAGCGACCGCAAGGAAATCGAGGAAGACGGCAATCCGAAGGCAAAATTCTATACGGTCGATGAGCTTCGCAACGGTGGCTTTAATCTCGATCTTTGCGGATATCCGCATGAAGAAGAGGAAATCCTGCCCCCCGACGAGCTAATTCGTAACTACAAGGCTCAACGCGAAAAGCTCGATGCTGAGATTGATCTTAAGCTTGCACAGATTTGCGAGATCCTTGGAATCGAGGCCTAGATGAAAGCCAAGGATTTGAAGAACTCTATCTTGCAAATGGCGGTTGAGGGGAAACTGGTCCCGCAGGACCCCAATGACGAACCGGCAAGTGTGTTGCTTGAGCGCATCCGTGAGGAAAAACAGAGGCTCATCGCAGAGGGAAAAGCCAAGTTTCCCAAAGGAGGCGAGAGCATCATCTACACCGGTTCCGATGGCTCCCCCTATGAGAAACGCGTGGACGCCAAGGGCCGCGTGCTGAGCGAGAAGTGCATCGCGGATGAGGTGCCGTTTGAGGAGCTGCCCGAGGGGTGGGTCTGGGCGAGGCTGGAGACTGCGTTAGTTAACCGAGATTCCGAGCGAATTCCCGTTTCTGTCGCAGATAGAGAAAGACTTGCAAAAATCTATGACTACTATGGCGCTTCGGGAGTTATAGACAAAGTCGACCGCTACCTCTTTGACAAAACCCTTCTACTTATTGGGGAAGATGGCGCGAATCTTCTGATGCGGTCGAAGCCCATAGCCTTTTTAGCGCGTGGCAAATATTGGGTCAACAATCATGCGCACGTGCTCGATGGCATAAACGAGCGATATTTAGAGTATATAGCGCTATTCATCAATTCAATCTCGCTTGCTCCCTATGTAACAGGTACAGCACAGCCGAAAATGAACCAGGCAAAAATGGGATCAATTCTCATACCCATACCGCCAGAGAGCGAACAAACCAGAATCCTTGCCAAGGTGAACGAGCTCATGCCCCTGGTCGAGGAGTACGGCAAACTGGAAGATGCCCGCGAGGCGCTGGACGCTGCATTGCCCGATCGCCTGCGCAAGTCCGTGCTGCAGATGGCGGTGCAGGGGAAGCTGGCTCTGCAAGACCCCGCCGACGAGCCTGCGAGCGTCCTGTTGGAACGCATCCGCGAGCAGCGCCGAAAGCTGATCGCCGAGAAGAAGATGAAGGCCCCCAAGGGCGGCGAGTCCGTCATCTTCCGCGGTTCCGATGGCCGCCGCTATGAGAAGAGCATAGATGCCAAGGGCCGCGAGTCCGAGCCTGTCTGCATAGAGGACGAGATCCCGTTCGATATTCCGGACGGCTGGGAATGGGCAAGGTTGGAAAGTATTGCGCGCGTCTCAGGTGGAGCAACTCCTGATAAAGGCAATCTTGCTTATTGGAATGGGGAAATACCTTGGGCTTCGATGAAAGACGTTCATGGAAATTTCCTTGAATCGACGCTCGATAGCATCACTGAAGCTGGCCTTGAGAGCAAGGCATCGATTTCTGTTTGCGAACCTGGAGACCTTATCGTTTCTACTCGCTTGATTCCTGGGAAAAGCATTATCAGCCGCATAAATACCGCAATTAATCAGGATCTTAAAGTTCTCCACCTTTATGAATTCGACGTTATCTATCTCCACTTCTGGTTTCGGTCGCAACTCGATAATTTCATGCGTATGGGCAGCGGTACAACAGTTCCAGGAATTAAGTTAGGACAACTGACGTCAAGCTTGATTCCTATTCCACCTCTCAGTGAACAATCACGCATCGTAAAGCAGCTTGAGATGTTGCAGAGCATCATTGCTTAACTGTTTTCATAGCATTGTCGAAAGGATCATGCTATGAAAACGTTTGCACAGTACTTACTGGAAAAGGGTTATGCAGAGAATACAATCAGTTCTTATACATTTGCGATTGACCAGCTGACCAATAGAGTTCAACCTTTTACAAACCAGTCGCTTCTTGCTCACAAGGAGTGGCTGGTTTCTTCGTTTGCGCCGAAGACCGCCAACAATCGCATCGGGGCGATAAACGCCTACTTGGATTTCATCGCGTTTGACGGAATTCGGCTTAAAGGGGTTCGTATCCAACAAAAGCCGTTTCTCGATAACGTTATAAGCAACGAACAATACACTCAGATGAAAGACGGCTTGAAGCGCGACGGCGATTGGTTTTGGTATTTTGTCGTTCGATTTCTTGGGTGCACTGGTGCTCGTGTAAGTGAGCTAAGGCAATTCAGAGTTTGTCACGTTGATGCTGGTTATATGGATATTATTTCCAAAGGACAAAAACTTAGAAGAGTCTGGATTCCGTTGACGTTGAAATGCGAGTGCGCCGCATGGAAGGACGGAGCGTCCTCGAACGAATTACTATTTCCTGGCAAGAGAAACAAGGCCATTACCTCGCGGGGCATATCTCTTGGCTTGAAGCGCAGTGCCCTACGCTATGGCATTGATCAAAATGTCGTATATCCGCATTCATTTCGGCATCTGTTTGCAAAGAATTTCATTGCAAACAACCCCGATATAGCCCTACTTGCTGATCTCATGGGGCACGAAAGCATTGAGACAACCAGAATCTATCTGCGGCGCACCGCTAACGAACAGCGCGCCGCAGTTGATGCGGCTATTGTTTGGTAATTCTTGGCAGCACGGCTTCAAGCTGAGCGACGATGCGTCGCTGTTCAGCAAGTGACGGAATAGGGATCAAGTAATTCTTGACCGTCTCCTGTGTGAGTTCCTTCTGCTTTGTACTGCCGCTAGCCTGCTCTTCGATGACCGATTGAACCGACGGTCCAGCGAAATAGGCGAAGGCGAATCGATAATCGAACCAATTCTCGCGTGTCCTAATCACGGTTACATGGCTATCCGCGACAGCCCAGCTGTATTTGTTCTTCGACGAGTCATAAATCGCCATCCTGCCCAACGTGCCGAGACCGGTCGAGTTCCAAAGGAGGTCCCCGTCTTGAAGAATGCGCTCATTCCCATATTTACATACGGTGTCAGGGTCGATGAACTTCGCCTTTTCTAGCGAGAAGCCACTCCATTGGTTGCACTTCTGGGCAACTACAGGGTATTCCTCAATAGATGAGTATTTCGGAGACTTGCCACGTTGGATATATGTGGCGACAGTTTCTAGCCGTGCCCACTCTCAGCTGTCTGGGACGTCGAACGGGATCTCGTCCTCGATGCAGACAGGCTCGGACTCGCGGCCCTTGGCATCTATGCTCTTCTCATAGCGGCGGCCATCGGAACCGCGGAAGATGACGGACTCGCCGCCCTTGGGGGCCTTCATCTTCTTCTCCACGACGAGCTGGCGGCGCTGCCCGCGGATGCGTTCCAACAGTGTGCTCGCGGGCTCGTCTGCGGGATCCTGGGGCACGAGCTTGCCCTGCACCGCCATCTGCAGCACGGACTTGCGCAGGCGGCCGGGCAAAGAGGCATCCATCTTCTCGCGGTCGTCCTCGAGCTTTCCGTACTCTTCGACGAGCGGCATGAGCTCGTCGACGCGCTCGACGATGCGGCGCTGTTCGGCGAGGGGCGGGACGGGAACAAGCATCGCCTTGATCATTGAAACATTGATGTGCTTTACACCTGTTCCGATATTTGCAGCACGATAGAGCTTCCAAGCATAAGGCGAGGAAAGTGCGGCCTGACAGTATCTATTAAACAGCAGCACTTCGTTGCAGCTGAGAAGCATCACTCGCTGGCCAAGGCAGATATTTCCTTCGCGCAGAATAACCGAGCGTCCAATCGAACCCTCACGAGAAAAAACAATGTCACCAGCTTGCGGGGCATATCGCATCGTCCTTTTCTCATAGGATTCCTGCGACAATGAGCGCAATCCCGTTAAGTGCCAGTCATCATCCATGCAATTTGTATCAATCGCCGAGTAGCCTGTTTCAACGGCAAGATAACTGGGTGTCGAGTGAGGGCAGTCAACGATGGCGCTGCAGCAATCTTCTAGCCTCGCCCAAGCCCACCCTTCGGGCAGCTTCTCAAACGGCACCTCATCCGCGATGCACTTCTCGCTCAGCACGCGGCCCTTGGCGTCCACGCGTTTCTCATAGGGGGAGCCATCGGAACTCACTTCGGTGAAAAATGCATATTGGAAGTAAAATGGCTTCGTTCGTTTAACTCAAGTTTCTAGGACTGCGTATGAAAGATTGCTACAGCGTCACCACTTACTCAGTGCAAAGCATTCTCGGGCTTATAGAATCCGGCGACATCGCGATTCCTGAAATCCAGCGGCCCTTCGTATGGGACAGTACCAAAGTTCGCGACTTGATCGACTCTCTTTACCACGGATACCCGACCGGCTATCTGATCACCTGGAAGAACCCCGACGTGAAGATCAAGGGCGGTGGCGTTGCGGAGGGCAAGACGGTGCTTATCGACGGTCAGCAGCGCGTGACTGCGCTCACCGCCGCGCTCGCGGGCAAAGCCGTGCTTAATGAAGATTACGAGTCGAAGCGCGTAAAGATAGCCTTCAACCCTCTTTACGAAGGAGAGGATACTCCCTTTGCCGTGCTTACGCCGGTAATCGATAAAGATTCGCGCTGGATATCGGACATTGCCGAGTTCTTCGCCCCTGATTTCGACTCCTGGACTTTCGTCAACGGATACATGGAGGCGAATCCCGGCTGCAATCCCAAGGTCGTGAACTCGAGGATCACCGATCTTAAAGCGATAGCAACGCGCCAACTCGGTTGCATCGTCGTGGCTGCTGAATGCAGTATCGACGAGGTTACGGACATCTTCATCCGCATCAATTCTAAGGGTGCTGTTTTATCTCAAGCCGACTTCGCGATGTCTAAAATCGCTGCCGATGAGGCCCACGGCGGCAACATGCTGCGCAAGGCTATCGACTATTATTGCCATTTGGCCGTCAAGCCCGAATTCTGGACCACCATCAGTCAAAACGACGCCGAGTTCATGGAATCCGAGTATGCAGATAAATGCGAATGGCTCAAAGACGACAAGGATGACATTTACGACCCCGACTACAATGACGTTCTGCGCGTAGCGTTCATGCACATGTTCGGCCGCGGCAAACTCGCCGACCTGGTGTCTCTTCTTTCTGGCCGCGATTTTGAAGCCCGTGATTTCAAAGGCGAGATAGCGGACGCATCCTTCGCCAAGCTGCATGACGGCGTGATTAAGTTCATGCGCAAAAGCAATTTCCAGGACTTTACCGCCGCTCTTCGCTCGGCAGGGTTCGTATCTTCGTCGATCATCGGATCCAAGGGCGCGGTTAATTTTGCCTACAATCTGTATCTCACCCTGCGAGAAGATGTCTCCGTGCCTTCGACCGATGTTAAGCGCTGGGTGCAGCGCTGGTATGTGATGTCCACCCTCACCGGACGCTATTCCGGCTCGTCGGAATCCATTATGGATCGCGACATGCGTCGAATATCCGAACAGGGATTCATCCCGTTCTACAACGAAATCGCCGCATCGCAGCTTTCCGACAATTTCTGGGAAGTCACCTTGCCGCAGAGTCTCGTTACGACCTCAGTGCGAACTGGCGCATGGATGGTCTTCGTAGCGTCACAGGTTCGTTCGGCTGACAACACCCTGTTCACAAACGGGTTCAAGGTGGCCGACGTCGTCGGCAACGTTGGCGACATCCACCATATCTTCCCGAAGGCGTATTTGAGGAAAGCGATTGATGCGCCGCAGCGCCTCTATAACCAGATCGCGAACTATACCTACCTTGAAAAGCGTATCAACATAGCGATTGGCGAAATGCGTCCCGGCGAGTACTTCACTAAGGCGCGCGAAGCCATTGCGACAGAAGACAACTATTTCGGCGATATCGCCACCGAGGCGGATCTTATTGCCAATCTCAAAGCGAATTGCATCCCGAAAGGAATCTTCGATATGGCCGCGGTCGATTACGAGGGCTTCCTTGCTCAACGTCGCATCCTTATGGCCAGGAAAATACGTGACTACTACGAGAGCCTGTAGCTTCGATTGAGTGGCAGGGGCCGTAGCCGCATCCCGACACTTTGATCCGGCGAAGCCAGGTTCCCGAGCGGAGCTGAATTACCCCTTGGAACCGAACGGAAGCCGAAATACTCGATAAACGCTGGTTGTAAAAGTGCGCATAACAGGTGCGTTTGAAGGAATCGGCAACGCTTGGATGGTGCCAGAAAGGTCCTCATAACCCGGAGGTTGTTGGTTCGAATCCAGCCCCCGCGACCAAATGTTCAAGCCGCCCATCGGGCGGTTTTTGCTGCGCGGAATCTTGTCCATAACTGCAGTTTTGAATCGGGAAATAGCTCTAGCTGTTCATCAAGGGCATAGTCAGCATAATAGCTTGCTACACAAGCTCATTGCGCTGGAGAAACGGGGCTTTAAGCTCGGAGTTCATTCCGAACGCAGGGCACCATTGGTTTACACTGCAAGGAAGTGCTTTGTGAGGAGACGACCATGCAGCAACCCATAGCAACAAACGACGTGAACCTGTTCTCTGTTCTTAAGGAGAACCAATATTTCGATCGCAAAAGCGCCCGAAAGGACGACAGAGAGATCGCAAAGCACATCAGCGCGTTTGCCAATGCCGCCGGCGGCAAGCTGGTAATCGGAATCGAGGATAACGGTGAGGTTACAGGCTTCAAACGCGACGGCGCGCGCGATATCGAAAATTTTGAACGCGCCGCGCTTACAACATGCACACCAAGCCCAATCGTCCGTAAAGAACGCATCCCTGCAGTTAATTCATCTGGCGAGGACGATTTGATCCTCGTTTTGGATATCGAAGCCTCGACCAGCCATTCTGTTGCCCGCGTCAGCGACGGCGAGGTGTTTTTACGCCAGAACGACAAAAGTGTGAGGCTCAGCCGTGAGCAAATTCTTGCTCTGGAGTACGATAAGGGGCAGAGAGTCTTCGAAGACGAGCTTGCCGAAGACTCTTCCATAGAGGATATCGACCACGACGTACTAGATCGATACAAGGAAATCCTTGGAACCAATGCCTCAGACGAGCAGGTTCTAAGGAGCCGTCGCTTCATGCGCAACGGAAAGCTAACCGTGGCAGGCGCCCTACTTTTCGCACAGGACCCGTCCGTTATGCTGCCACAAGCACGAGTTCGCGTCCTTCGCTATGACGGCGTGAAGATGAAAACAGGCGAGCACCTCAACATAACTAAGGAGCGCAGCTTCCACGGCCCACTACCCAAAGTTATTCAGGATGCGTACACACTCATTTCGAGCATGCTCAGGGAGTTCCAGTTTTTAGGCCCCGATGGTAAGTTCCAGACAGTCCCTGAGTATCCAGAGTTTGCCTGGTTCGAAGGGCTCGTCAACGCAGTGACCCATCGTGACTACGCATTTAGGGGTGACTATGTTCGGGTGTCGATGTTTGATGACCGATTGGAGATAGTCAGTCCGGGTGCCTTGCCCAACATTGTGACAATCGACAACATGAGAACTACCCGTTACTCACGCAATCCTCGAATCGCCCGCACATTGTCCGAGTTCGGTTGGGTTCGGGAATTAAATGAGGGAGTGCAGCGCATTTATACCGAGATGCAGAATTCGCTTCTCGACGATCCAGTCTATTCTGAGCCAGGCAAGGTAAAAGTGCAGTTGACCCTTGAGAACAATATCGTGGCAAGAACAATCAGGAGGAGCGAGGCCCTTGAAGACCGGGCGTCGCCAGAGGTTATTTCCTCTCTCAGCGAGTATGAACTTGCAGCGGTAAGGCTTGCATTCGCGAATGGAAAAGTGACCGCGAGGGAGCTTGCCGCCCACATCGAAAGAGACCGGCGAACCGCCAGCCGCGTTCTTAGTAAACTGACGAAGGACGATGAACTGCTCGAATGGCATGGATCTTCGCCCAACGACCCTAAGCAGTTCTACACGATGAAGTAAGCCCTACTCACGAATCAACGCCTTTGTCGCACCTTTGTCGCAGTAATGTCGCACCTTTGTCGCAGTAATGTCGCACCTTTGTCGCAGTAATGTCGCGCCTTTGTCCGCATCCTCGTACCGCCACATAAATGCGAAGCAAGGTGGCAACAACGTGCTTGTACGCATAATGTACAAGCGGAGCCGAACGGGAGCTGAACTACTTGACAAATGCTGGCTGCAAAAATGCACATAACAGGTGCTTTGAGGGAATCGGCAACGCTTGAATAGCGTCCAAATAGTCCTCATAACCCGGAGGTCGTTGGCTCAAATCCAACCCCTGCGACCAAGCATTTTCGCAGGCCAGAGGTTAATTCCTCTGGCCTGTTTTTGTTTTTCCCAGACCCTGGGTGGTCCCGAAGCGGTCCTGGGCCCCAGCAAGTTCTAAGTTTTCACGCTGCCATTGCTAGAAGTGCGCCGACTGTTGCGTGTTTCGGAGATGCGCAGGACTTCTGAATCTGTGAAGGCCTCGCATTGCTCCGCCGTTTGCTCAGTATATTGAACAAACGGTGCGATTAGCCGCTCTACCCCAAAAGCTCTTTGCGGCACGCGACGATCCATTCTGCAAGTTCTGGGATTCCCTCCCCAGTGCGTGCGCACGTTTCGAATATCTCAAGGTGGGGGTTGAGCACGCGTGCTTGTTTGTGCAGTGCAGCCATGTCGAAATCAGGGTTAAGCGGAAGATAGTCGGTTTTGGTCACGATGAGCGCATCCACTACCGCGAACATGGGCGGATACTTGTACACCTTGTCATACCCTTCGGGAACCGAAAGCAGCATGACGCGTTTGTGCGCACCGGTGTCGAACTCTGCCGGGCAAACCAGGTTGCCGATGTTCTCTAGAAATAGGTAGTCGAAATGCTGTCCGCCAAACGCCTGGAAAGCGCGTTCGACCATGCTCATCTCAACGTGGCATATTCCCCGCGTTTCAAGCTGCACTGCTTGTATGCCCGCATCCTTGATCTTTCGTGAATCCACGAACGACTCCAAGTCTGCTTCGATGATGCCGATGCTTGACGATTTCCGCAGTTCTTCAATGAGCGCCAGCAGCAAGGTGGTCTTTCCTGCGCCGGGAGACGCCATAACATCCATGAAGAAGGTGCCCTGGTTTTCAAGCATCTTCCGAAAAGCGTTTGCGGCATTGGTGTTGTCGGCAAGGATGTCTTCTTTTATCTCTACGATGCGTGATTCTTCCATCGGTAACCCCTCTTCAATGGGAAGGCGGCTCCCCTAAAGCCGAGGGAGCCGCTAAAGCAAATGCTAATCAACCGTTTTGCCCATGATCTTGTTTGCAGCGTAAATGCCGCTGATGCATGCGGGCTCCAGGCCCAAGCCGTTCACGTCGCCTGCCATGATGAGTCCTGGTGCCAGGTTTTGCGGCAAAGCCTCATGGGCGGCGGTGTACAGAGCATGGCTCCAGTACTTCTTTCCTATAACCGTCCACTCGTCGAAGTACTCGTCGAATTTGCGGGTTTCCTCGAAATCGACCTCTGTGAACACCTCGTAATCGCCGTCGAAGCGCTTGGCGATGTAGATAATCGGAATGGTGTCATCGAACAGGTGAACAAGGTGCCCGCGGAACTTCCGCTTAACCTTTCCTCGCACCAGATAGCCCGTAAGCTCGGAAGCCTTGCGAATATCCAGTGCGGGAATTCCCTCGACAGGCTCCAGGAGGCGCTGCGTGTCTACGGCGGGAGATGCCATAACCAGATTGCTCGCCGTAAAGCGTCCTGCGCCGCATTCGATAGTCCAGCCCTCGTCGCACTTTTCAACCTGTGTTATCTCATCGATAAGAACTTCTCCCGAACCCTGCGCCAAGCGCTGCTTGGTCCCTTCGGAATCGAAGTCGAAACGCTTCAAATCGAAAAGCAGCCGCAGGGGAGGGATCTTCATGGTAAGTGGCTGCACGGTGTTCAGATAATCAAGGGCGGTAAGGTCCTTGATCTTCGTTCCCGTACACGCGTGAGCGAACATGCTGATCAGATCGTGGGCGATGGGACCGAAGCCCATTCGCTCGATCATGTCTGTTGCCGATTCTTGGTACAGCTGCTTGATCATGGGGTCTTTTTCAAGGGCTGCCGTGACTTCCATCACCGTGCAGTTGTCCTTGAACTTGGTGTAGCGGGGGATGAATTCCTCGCGCATCCACTTCATGTACTTCAGAAGCGAAGGCGCGTCGGCAATTGTTGTAGGGGAAACCGGTTCGTACTGTTTCCCGTTGTCGTGATGGCAACAGCCGGCGCTTAAAGCGGGCAGGACATCAGGCCCTTCAATCAGCAGCTTTGAGCGGAGCATATATTTGTAGGTTCCGAAATAGAACACCGCGCCGTAGTTCATGTGGCGTTCTTCGTCGTTGCAGATTCGCCCGCCAATATTGGGGCTGATCAGGAGGTATTCGCGATCGTTTTTCTGGAGCTCCAAGCAGCAGTTCATGCCAGCTGCACCGGCTCCAACCACGATGGTTTCGTAATGCGTTTTCATGGCGCCTTCTTTCCCTTAGTCGAAGTAACGCTTGCGGAAATCTCTGCGACCCTCCGCCAAGCCGGTGATTGTTTCCATACAGCAACGCCCCATGACAAGGGATGCGGTTCCCAGGATGAAAACAACGAAGTACTTGTGGACGGGAGTGCGCAGGAAAGGATCGAAATGGCAATCGCAGCGATAGATGAAGCGCGATTGGGTTTCATTGATCTGGTACACTTCCCAGTTCCACGTCCACGCAAAGCGGTGGAACCACAGGCGAAGCGCGCCTTCCTGATTTGGGCCGCGGTTTTTCCACGTTGGATCGGTAGCCGTATCGGAGTGGGCTGCCCAATAATAGAGGCCGTTTTCTCCGTTGGAACAATCGGTTACCCATTCGCCGATAGAAAGCGGTGCCTGGTGAAACCACTGAAACTCACCAACATGGAGGTTCTGCCACTGAGGGTATTTCTTCCAGTCGTAATGATTGCGGATGTCGAAGGTGAACAGGCGTTCCAGGCGCTCAAAGCTGTACCAACCACCCTTTGATTGGCCTGCCTGTTGCATGTAGGGCCATATCTCTTCGGGCAGAGCGTTGACTGTAATTCCCCCGTCGTAGCGAAGCGTCTTTTCTCCGTTATGGAAGTGGTCGTCACCCTTGAGATTGTAGGCGCGCTCGGCATCGGTCATCTTTGTGCGCAATCCATAGATCCACAACATCGAAAGCACAATGAAGCACGCGCCGCAGATACACCAAAGAACGTTCCATACCGTGACGCCAGGGCCGAACAGTTGGAGCAGGTAATCGGTTTTGTTGATCCCCAAAGCCAAGAGGGCGAATCGGGTGATCATGCTTGCGCCCCAGCCGATAAGGCCGTACCAAATTGCCTCGGCGCTACATTCCATCATCTTTTTCTTGTGGCCGATAGCCCAGTCGATCAAAACGCCTATGATGCCCAGGAAGTACCCCAACAGCACAAAACCTACTTTGGTGGCTTTAGAGAAACGATCCATGAAGCGAGGCTGTTTTTCGGGCATTGAAGGCAAAGTTCCATTTGCTGCTTTTGCCATGAGTGTCACGCTCCTTTCCTCTGCTTGCTATTTCTTGTGTTTAAGAAGCAGCCACGCCAATGCGCCTATGCCAATGGCGCCTGCCACGTATTTCTTGTTGTACTTGAAGAAGGCTTTCGCGCTTGTGCATCCAAGATTTCGCGCCGCCTCGTCGGCAAGTGCTACGGTTTTTTGGCCCGCTGCCTGCATAATTGCCATCGGATCCATTTGGGTATCCTTCCACTCGTAATCTGCAGGAGGAATCTCCATCGTGCATTTATCCATGACCATGTCGATCCTTCCTTCTTCCAGGAAGTACTCATGGATGCTTTCACGTAGGGGCATGGTTTGCTGAAGGGTGATGGCGTCGTTCGGGCAGACGCTCTTGCAGTACCCGCAGCCGATGCAATGGTCTTGGTCGATTGTCACCTTGCCATCGGAGTTCACCGTGATGATTTCCTGCGGGCACTTCTTGGCGCAGTTGCCGCAACCCGTGCATTTCTCGTGGTCGATTACCGCCGTAAAGCCAGCGCCGCTGAATCGGTTTTTTATAGTGCGGTTCGCATTCTTGCAAACATCGAGCGCTACGCAGCAGCAAGGGCAGCAGAAGCAGATTTCCATGAACTCATCCATCTTCTGATTTTCGAAGCCCCAAACCATCTGTTCGAGCTCGACATATAATGCCTGTCCGATCAAACCCGCATCGCGGGCATCGTAGACATGCTGCTTAGCCTCTTCCTTCGTTACCGGCTTTGCCTTCCTCGACCATGTCCACATTAAGGGGCAGCACAGTGCCGTGCGTGTACATTTTCTCATCGGGCGAGAGCTGGGTAGCCCTTTTATAGAGCTCTGGAATGATACCCTCTTTTCCCGTAAGCTTTGCTCCTGATACGATCATCATGAACACCTTAAGGGTACGGTCCCACGTTTTTGGCGTTGTGGCCAGCACCTTTGTCATGATGAAGTCTTTGATCCCCAGCCCGCGCGGGTGGTTTTCGTGCAGGGGCTTGTCTGGCAGCTCCCTGCGGTGTAGGCGGCCTTCGTCCAAGAAAAGCACTTCCCCCTGCGGGGTGATGTTGCCGCCGTCGCGCGGGTCGAGCGAGGCAATTACCTCATCAGGAACCCCGATGCTCTTCAGTTTCTCGTAATCGATGCCTGGCTTTACCCGAACGGAAGTTGCTTGCGTTTCTGTAGCGTTCTCTTGAGCTTGGTTGAGCATTTCTTCCCCTTTATGCATTTCCCGCTCCTTCCTTTTCGAACGATTTATCTCCCATTGTTCGTAATACGTGAAGTAGGCCTATCTGATTTCGATTTCCTTGATAAGGAGTTCTCCGCCGGTGACTATGTCGTAGTTTTCGCTTCCGCAATCGGGGCAGCACATATGCCTGTCGCTGCCCATGGCAAGTTGGAAGGTTGACCCGCAGTCGTTGCAGTAAAAAGCCATAGGTACCTTCTGGATCTTGATTTTTGCGCCTTCGGCAAGGGTGCCTTTTGCGCAGCGGTCGAAATAGCGCTGCACCCATTCTTCTTCCAAGTTGCGCATTTCGCCTATAACCAGGCTCACCGAAAGGACCTGTTTGGCCTGTTGGGCGCATGCGTTGCGCAATACAACGTCAACGATGCTTCTGGTTACCCCAAGTTCGTGCATTTTGCCCGCCTTTCCCCTCAAGGCAGCAGAACGAAGCTCCTGATTTCCCCATTTGCCAGGACGTATCAAGCGACGATACAGCTTCGTACTCTGACAAGTAGTATTCTAATTGCAGCATGAACGTGTTCATGAAGAACGAGACATTTTGCCTGGGATTGTATTAGCTGTATTAACCCAGCTGAGCGCACTTCGCAGAACGCCATTTCGGGAACAAAGGACGAGGTAACGATGATCCCTATTCAGCAGCTGCCAAAATCGCCAACGCGAAAGTGCTTTGAAGAGGCATTTCTTGAGCTCTATGCCCAAAAGCCGCTCGATCAAATCAGCGTTATGGCTCTTACGGAAAAGGCGGGCTATTCACGGGCGACGTTTTACCGCAACTATTACAGCATCAGCAATGTTCTTGAGTCTGTCGAAGAAGAAAATACCTGCACTTCAACCTGCCAAGCCATTATTTCGTGCTTAGACGATATTACGCTTGAGCAGGCTACCGATGCGATGGCCGACTTTTATCAAAAACGCTTCAGGGAAGTTTCCATTTTGGCGAACGGGGAATATGGGTCTATTTACCTTGATAAGCAGTGTGAGCCGATGAAACAGCTGTTCGCCGCATTGTTGGATAGGGGCTTTGAGCTTTCTTCTTTCCAGCTTGATGTTATTTCGGAGTACATCGCTTCGGCGAAAGTGGGCATGCTTCGGCTTTGGGTGAATGATCCAAGCAAGATCACCCTTAACCATTTGAACAAGATGACGGAAAACATCTTCGAATCGAGGCTTTGGACCTACCTTGCAAAGTGTCTTTCAGGCGATGGCGCCAAGCGAGACAAGATCGTGCTTCCCGAGGAGTTTCCGGATTATCCCTGGATGATGAAGTAGGGGCGCTGGCGCGGCGGCATCTAACTGTGCTTTTTTGACTTCCAGCGTGGCAGTGCCGAATTCGCCACTACGAAGATGTTGCCGTAGTTTGCGCACAGGTGAGTCTGTTACGGGATCCAGCGCAGCCGCCGTGGCCAGCACGATAGGCATGAGATTCAGCGCTATCGAAAAGACGAGGTTTGCCCTGATTTTGATGCGGACATGCTGCGGCTATCGGCCTGCCGCTATCTGCAATCCTGAAGTTGCAAGGGAGAAGGCCGTCGCTCGACTAAATGGCTAATTTCCGAGCGTTCGCTGGTTGCCGGCGTGCCGGGCAAGATTAAGCGCACGTTCACCGAAGAAGAGCTGCGGCGCCAGAAGAAGAATGCCGCAGCTCACGCCGACGACGCAGACGAATACGCCAACAGCATCAAGATCATCGGTTAGCTTGTAGCAAGAAAAAGCCCTTCGCCGCGCTTTGCGACGAAGGGCTTTTGGCTGAAATGAAAAGCGCCGGCTCCGTAGGTGAGCTGAACCGCTAGCCTTGCGTAGGGCCGAACGAAAGGTCGTCGAGTTTCGCCGGTGCCTCTTCGTCGTAGCAGCGTACGTTGCCTGCTTCCACCAGAGCGTCCACTTCGGCTTCGCTGTAGCCCAGGTCTTCCATAACCGCGCGTGTGTCGTAGCCGACGGGTTTCGCGCGACTGATAACTGGGTCGCCCTGGCTCTTCATGCGGATGGGAATTGTGGTAATGGAATGGTCGCCGATGCTGTCGTAGTGAATCGGACGGAGCATATCGTTGACGTAAGCTTCTTCGTCTTCAAGAACATCATCCATAGTGTTGCATACTGCGTAGGGAACGTCGTTGGTGTCGAAAACTTCCTTCCAGTATGCCCAGTCGTGCTTGGCGAAGGCTTCGGCCATCATGTTTACCACGGTTGCGTTGTCGCCGTTGGCGTTGATAGTTGCGCAATTCGTGAAGCGCGGGTCGTCGGCGTATTCTTCCAGGCCAATCAGGCGCGCAACGAACGGATACCAGGAATCGTAGGTGCCATAGCAGATGAGGAACCATACGCCGTCGGCGGTCATGTACGAATTGTTGGTGGGACAGGGCACGGCCTTGCGGCTCTTCGGGAAGGGCACGCCGAACGGGGCGGAAACAACAGGCACCTGCATACCCCACAGCGCCATGTGGTGAAGGTTTACGGTAACGTGATCGCCCATGCCGGTGCGCTGAGCGCGCCAAACGGCGCTCATGATGCCCAAGCCAAGGGCGATGCAGGAATTGAAATCGCCGAATGCGGCGGGCATGTTGCCTGGCTGGAAGTGCTCGCCAGCCTGCGGAATGGACATAAGCAGGCCGCCACGGGCGGAATAGCAGGTGGCGTCAAAGCCCTTGGCATCCTTCATGGCGCCGCGTTCTCCATAGCCGCGCATTTGGCCGTATACCAGGCGCGGGTAACGGGCATGCAATGTTTCGTAGTCGTAGCCCAAGCGCTTCAAGGAAGGATTGCGCAGGCTTGTAACGAACACGTCGGCCTGCTCCAGCAGCTTTTCTACCAGTTCGCGTCCTCCATCAGACTTCATGTCGATGGAAAGGAATTTCTTGTTGGCGTTGCTCATGTCGAACGCCGGGTTGTCGAGGCCCAGCTCCGGCATGCCGAAGCCAACGCCGTCGCCGCGGTGCAGGTTGCCCTTGATGGTTTCGATCTTGTACACCGTGGCGCCCATTTCGCCGAGCGCGCGGGTGCAGGCAGGCATCGCGACGTAATCTCCCAGCTCGACCACTACGAGCCCTTCAAGGCCCTTCGGCAGTTCCTCGGGCGACAGGCCCTGGAATTCTTCGGCGGGGGGCATGACGATTCGGTGATCCAGACTCACGATAACCTCCTTGGTTAGATGAACATGTTCGTCACTCTACCTCCAGGGATGCCGTATTGCAATGAGCCGCCTTAGGGCGTGCGTCACAACTGCTTTAGTGATGTGAGCAAGTGTGGGCGATGATCAGCATAAATGCAGACCGCGCAAGGCTGACCTGCATTTATAGTTTCTCGAGCGCGATTGATTTTAATAAAGTGTTGGAGCAAGAAGCACCTTGCCGGTGCCGCGATAGACGTTTACCAAGCCTTCCCCGGAAGCGGCAGAGCCCACGAGTGATTTGCCTGAGCGCTCAACCGTGAAGTTGAGGGATCCGCTCCAAGCCAGCGCCATGTTACCGTCGATCTTGAGTTCGTCGTTGTCCAGGGTGACCTCAATAAGCTCTTCTTCCGGGCAGGGGGATTCCAAGCATAGCGCGCCGTAGCCCTGGATGCCCAGGTTGAACAGCCCTTCGTTGCCAGCAACGGCTGAAGAAACGTTGCTGCGCATAACCGTTTTGTGCTGAAGGCTGGAATAGCACGCCAGGAATAGGCCGTCGTCGAGCACGATGGAATTGCCCCAATCGGCTACGTCGAGCGTGATGATGTAGCGGTAGGTGGGCTCGAGCACCAGAAGACCCGTGCCCTGGTATTCGGGCTTGATTGCCGATTCGCTGGTAACCGCACCGCGCAGGGCCTTGCCGAACAGGTCGCCCACACCCTTAACGCCGGTGGTGCAGGTCACGTTGCCTACCATCCACTGCATGGCACCGGCCTGAACGGTGACGGGTGCCTGGCTCAGATCGCAGATAACCTGGCGGCGACGCACGTTCATTTCGCTGGCGAAGTAAGCGTTCATGGCGGAAGCTTCGTTGACGGAAAGGTCGCGTTTCCATTCGATGGTTTTGAAGGCGCCGAACTCCTTGAGTACGGTTACGTCATCGTTGTCGGTGAAATTGGAAATCTTGAACATAACTCTCCTCCTGTTGACGTTGGTGTGGGTTAATCCTCTTGATTGCCAAATTTGCAGAAAAGCATAGCATGCGGTGGTTCTTGCGCGGGGTGGTACGTCAGGCGCCTGGGGTGGTCGGCGGGTCGCGGTGGCGGAGCTTGCAGGGCCGACCGCGTGCGCCCCGCGCGCCTGGAGCAGTCGATGGGCGGGAGGGCGCTTCTCGCGAAGGTTTAACCAGTACGCCCC
>ERZ780162.917-NODE-917-length-21692-cov-3.891205_pt1 | contig 21692 bp, 17 predicted proteins | sample MGYA00511474_ERZ780162 | MGnify/ENA primary metagenome ERZ780162 (study PRJEB29588, sample SAMEA2143633) | human gut metagenome | biome: human gut; feature: human-associated habitat; material: faeces | place: Denmark | collected 2008/2010 ...
GCAAGTCTGTGGATGTCCCTGGCAAAGCAGCCAAAGGAAAAACTGAGAGTCATGTTCGGAGGAAGCGTGATGTGCCTTTCCGGTATTCTGCTTTTCGGAATGGGAAGAAGCCTGGCATGGTGGTGTATTGTTGTGTTTATCGGATGTTTCGGATCGCCGGTTTATCAGACATACCAGACGGTTCTTTTGAGGGAAAGGGTTCCGGTTTCTCTGCAGGGACGGATTTTTTCCCTGCAGGGAATGATCACGTCGGGCCTGACGCCGTTGGGATGTCTGGCGGGAGCCGCGCTGGCAGATTATATATTTGAGCCGTATATGCGGGATGGCGAAGGTGTTCCCGGGATACTCGTCAGGCTGGTGGGCTATGGAGACGGCGCGGGCATGGGGTTGATGTTCCTGCTTGCGGGAGCAGCGGGGATTGTCATTTGCATTCTTGTGAGTAGAAACCCCGGCATCCGGGAACTGGAAGATGAGAATTAGGAAAAGGAAATATACAGTCTGAAATTCCCTTAAAAATTCCATCCAGGAGATCGGAGATGTCCCCGGGTAATCCGGGGGATGAAGGGATAAATCTTTTAATGCGGGCGAAGAGACGGCAAATCGGCTGGCGCGGAAACCATACTCATATTTTCCCATTCCTCCACATATATTTCTAAAAGAAAAAAAGTGAGGAGTGGGAGCGATGGAAGATCTGAACGCGGGCAGGATGAGAACGCATAAAATCATCATGACGGACCGGAATGTGTGTAGCATCACCGGAGTCTGCGATGTGCTGTCCTTCGACGTTGCCGAGGTTCTGCTGGAAACGGAGCAGGGGATGCTCATGATTAAAGGAAACGATCTGCACGTGAGCCGCCTGATGCTGGACAAGGGGGAAGTGGATGTGGACGGCAAAATAGACAGCCTGACCTATTCGGAAAGCGCGGGATACGGCGCAAAGGGAGAATCGTTGTTTGCCCGGCTCTTCAAATAGTGCGGACATCCGTGCGGAAACGAGGTGGGTATGAGCAGCCAGATCGCAGGGGAAGTATGGTTTATGCTGCATTCCTTTCTCCTTGGTGCATTTATTACCTTCTGTTATGACCTCTTCAGGATCCTGAGAAGGATCATACCCCACGGGATTTTCTGGATTTCTCTGGAAGATCTGGCATTCTGGGTGATGGCAACGGGAGGCATTTTTTATCTCCTCTATTATGAAAACAACGGCATGTTCCGCTGGTTCGCAGTGATTGGCGCGGGAGCAGGAATGCTTCTATATAAAAAGACGCTGAGCGCCGGCTTCGTCAGGCTGGTTTCCGGAGCGGTTAACGGGATACTCCATTTTCTGGGGAAAATGTTCTGGAAGCTGACGGCTCCCTTTCGTGCCGTGCTGCGATGGAGCAGGAGGCAGGCGGGGAGAGCAGCGCGAAGGGCGGCTGTGGAGCTGCGGGTGAGGAAAAAGAAGATGAAAAATCTGATAAAAATCCAGGTAAATTCCCGGTTGACGGCATGGAAGAAAGGGCTTAAAATAAAAGTCACAGGCTGGAAAAAGAAGAGGTGTGACCAGTGATCAAAAGGAAAGTGGTGTTCCGCAAAAAGCGCCAGAACCGGATGGGCATGTTTCTGGTGACGATTGTGGTGCTGATGCTTCTTGTTGTGGTCTCCATCAACAGCGTTGGACTGCGTCAGAAGCGTGAGTCTTATCGGGAGAGGGAGCAGGCGCTGCAGGAACAGATTGACGCGGAGGAAGAACGCGCAGAACAGATTGAAGAATATAGAAAATATACGCAGACCAAGAAATACGTCGAAGAAGTGGCGAAGGATAAACTGGGTCTGGTTAACGAGGGCGAGATAATTTATAAGCCTGAGGAATAGAAAGGAATCGGAATGCGTGAGGCACCGGTTCCTTTTTTGTTTTCAGTATTGGAAGACAGTGAATAAAAACTGAAAAAATGGCAATTTTTATATAAAAATTGGTGTCCATAAGCGGGTTCAGGTTGAGGAAGAAGGTCTGTATAAGGTCCGCAATGGAAAAACCACTCTTTCGGGAGGGAAAAAGATTTTCAGGACAAAGCCTGCTACAGATCGGGACAGAGAATGCCTGAATTATATCCGGCAAGTGCTGGAGAATCTGAGAAGGATCTTCGTTCTGAATCCTGTTCCGGGAGATATGCGGGATTATGTGTGGCTGACAGATACGGAACTGAAGGGAAATGCGGAGAGTATTTCATCTGTGCTGTATCATTTATGTCAGGATAAGAATAAAAAAGCATTCTTATGGATATTATCTGCAATCTTCCCGAAAATGAAATAACAGGAATTGAATAAAGAAAAAGGCCGAATGCCGCCGGAAAATGTAGAAATCCGTGGACGGATGAAAGGAAAGCCGCCTGTGCTTTGACAAATCATGCGCCTGGCAGGGAATATAATGAAGCGTAAACGGGAAGGAATGACGTAATATGCGCTGCCTTCGGAGAAGGAGGGCAGCGGGAAAGGCGGCAGGCAGATGAAAAACAGGGAATCGGGCAGCACGGCGCAGTCCGCTTATCTTCTGGAATATGGCAGGAGAAAAATCAGGGTATGCGCGGATACGTTTCAAAATCTGGCGCAGATTTTTGCGGAGGACAGGAGTGAGGCAGAAGGACAGGAAGCGGCAGGGCAGGATACCGGCCTGCCGGACGCATCCGGCCAGGAGGATATGCGGCAGAAAAGAACCGTTCTTTTTCTGCGGAAAAGCCTGGAAAAAGAACGGCAGCTTTTCGCCGGCAATCTGAAGGAGATGGCGGCAATGATGAATCGGGCGGCAGAGGAATCCGTCCGATTCATCCGGCTGGGAAGCCGGAGACAGAAGCAGATCATCAGGGGGCTTACCGGTGAAGGGCTGAACGCCAGAGAGATTTATCTGGTGCAGAGGGGGGACGGACGCATGGAGCTGTCCATCCTTCTGTCAGCCAGACCTTCCCGGAACAGAGGCGCGCGGACAGCGGACGAGGCGGCCGGCTGCCTTTCCGTGCTTCTGGATATGCGGCTGGTTTCCGCAAAAAGGAATCCTTTTTTCATCGGCGAGGAGCCGGTGTGCTATTTCTTTGAGGAGGAGCCGGAGTATGTTTATCTGACCGGAACAGCCAGGGCGGTGAAAGAGACAGAGACGGTTTCGGGAGATAATTTTGCCTTCTTTGAAGCGGGAGACGCGCAGCTGGTGCTGGCCCTGTCGGACGGCATGGGATCAGGAGACGAAGCCTGCCGGGACAGTGAAGCCGTGGTGGATATGGTGGAGAGCATGCTGGAGGCAGGGCTTGACGTGCAGATGGCGGTCAGGCTGATGGACAGCGCCATGGCCGGAGAGGGAAGCGCGGAGAACCTGCCCACGCTGGATCTGTGCTGTCTGGACCTGTATGAAGGAGAGTGTACTTTTCTGAAGGCGGGCGGGGCAGCCGGCTTTATCAAGCGTGGAAGCGCGGTGGAGAGGATCACAGGAACTGCGCTTCCCCTGGGCGCCTGCGGGGATGCGCAGCCTCAGCCGGTAAAACGAAGCGTTTCCGATGGAGACTATATTATCCTGATGACAGACGGCATGACGGAGGGCTGGCCGAACGGGGATGGAGAGAGACAGCTGGAAACCCTGCTTTCGGGGATGAACGGAATTTCTCCTTCGGAGATGGCGGGAATTCTTCTGCGGTTTGCCATCGAGCAGCGCGGCGGAAGAATCCGGGACGATATGACGGTGCTCTGCGCGGGAATCTGGGAAAAGGGAGAAGGAATTTGACTTCCGCCGGGAATTTGGATATAGTGAAGGGCAGAAACGGCCTGTGCTTTGCCTGCTGGTATAGAGGGCAATTCCAGGAGTGGAAAAAGGGCTGGAAGGAGGCGCCGGACTGCGGTGGACACGGATACTACAAAAGAAACGGACCGGCCTGTGAAGGAAAAACGGGCGGGATTACCGAAAACGGCGGAGCAGCCGGAGCAGAGGGACCGGCAGGCCTGTCAGGTTGGGCAGAAGAACCGGCTGGCGGAGAAGGTCCGCCGGTATATGGAACAGGAAAAAATGGCGCGGCGGGGAAGCAGGATTCTCGCAGGCGTATCAGGCGGCGCTGATTCTGTCTGTCTTCTTGCGCTGCTCGTGAGGCTGAGTGAGGAATGCGGCTGGCAGATCGGAGCGGTTCATGTCAATCACCGCATCAGAGAGGAAGCGGGGGAGGACGCCGCATATGTGCGCGGGCTGTGTGCGGAGTGGAATGTACCTTTTTTCCTGAAGGAAGAGGATGTGAAAAAGAAGGCCGGAGAATGGCATATGTCTCTGGAGGAAGCCGGAAGGAAAGTGCGCTATCAGGCGTTTGAGGAGGCCGCGGAGCAGTTCGGCGCGGATCGGATCGCTGTTGCCCACAACCGGAACGACCGGGCGGAGACGCTGCTGTTTCATCTGTTCCGCGGTACAGGACTGAAGGGAATGGGCTCCATCCGTCCGGTGCGGGGAAAGATCATCCGTCCGCTTCTGGATACCAGGCGGGAGGAAATCGAGGAATGGCTGAAAAAAAACGGAATTTCCTGGTGCACGGATGCCAGCAATGAGACCGACGATTATACCAGAAACCGGATCCGCCGCCGGGTCATTCCCTATGTGGAGGAGGAAATCTGCGGGGAAGCGGGACTCCATCTGGCACAGGCAGCCGGGCTGCTCGCGCAGGTATCGGATTATATGGACGGGCAGGCGCGTGCCAGGCTGGAGAAGTGCCTGGTGTTTCGCACAGAAAAAACGGCAGGTCTGGATGTGCAGGCCTTTCTTGCCAGCGACGGGCTGTTGCAGACCCAGATGCTGAAAGTTCTCGTGGAGGAGCTTTCGGAGGGCGGCAAGGATATCGGACAGCGCCATATTCTGGATGTGCAGGCGCTTTTTGCCAGACAGAGCGGACGCAGACGTATGCTGCCGGGCGGCCTGGAGGCCAGACGGGAGTTTGGACGGGTCATTTTGGAAAGAAAGACGGAAACTGCCGGAGAGACACCCTCCGCACAGGGCGGGAAAACATCCTCCGGGCGTGGCGGAGAAACGGAAGCCGATCTTCTGGAGGAGGTGCGCAGAACGGGAAGCGCGGCAGTGGAAATCCCCGGCATGGGGACGCTGGAAATCATCCTCTCTGACTGGGAAAAATCTCAGGGAATTGAACAAAAAGCGTATACGAAATGGCTGGATTATGATAGAATAAAGTCTCTGGTACTTCGTACCAGAAGGCCGGGAGACTATCTTGCGATCAATGACAGGCTGCAGAGAAAGAGCCTGAAGGAATATCTGATTCAGGAAAAGGTTCCGGCGGACGAAAGAGAAGCTCTGCCGCTGCTGGCGGACGGCAGCCACATTCTGTGGGTGATCGGACACCGGATCAGCAGTGCGGTTAAGGTGACGGAATCTACCGAAAGGGTGCTTCGGATACACATAAGAGGAGGAAAGGAAAATGGCTGAGAGAATCAGAGTGCTGCTGACAGAGGAAGAGGTGGATGCGCGCATCCAGGAGATCGGAGAACAGATCAGTAAGGATTATGCGGGAAAGCAGGTACATCTGCTCTGCGTCCTCAAGGGAGGCAGCTTTTTCATGTGCGAGCTGGCGAAGAGAATTACGGTTCCCGTGTCCCTGGATTTCATGTCCGTTTCCAGCTATGGAAGCTCCACCAAGTCCAGCGGAGTCGTTAAGATCGTGAAGGATCTGGATGAGCCGCTGAAGGATAAGGACGTAATCATTGTAGAGGATATCGTGGACTCCGGCAGGACGCTGAGCTACCTGATGGAGATGATGCGGGACCGCGGGCCGAAGAGCCTGAAGCTCTGCACGCTTCTGGATAAGCCGGAGCGCCGGGTTGTGGACGTGAAGGTGGACTATACCGGATTCCAGATCCCGGATGAATTCGTGGTTGGCTACGGACTGGATTACGACCAGAGATACAGAAACCTTCCCTACATCGGCGTGGTGGAATTCGACGACTGAGAAGGGAGGAGCGGCCCGCCTGAGACAGGGCTGCATAACGGAGGATGCCGCGCTCTGCGGAGCATCCCGCGTGATGAATGATATCAGAGAAATTCAGAAGAAGCTGCAGACGCAGCTTTTTCTGCCGCAGAAAAAGCCGTTCCGGACACGGAGAGGAAGATGCGGCAGAAGGAAGTGTGAAACGCTTCGGAATGGAGGACAGAATTGGTTAAAAACAGCAGAGGCATAAACCTGATTTTTATTCTGCTGCTGGGAGCGCTTCTGGTCATGGTATGGACCAGTTCCCTGAATCAGGTACAGGATAATTATACGGTCGGAGCGCTGCAGCAGGATCTGGAGGAAGGACTTGTGACCGGCGCGGTGATCGGGCAGAACCGGGAGACGCCGACAGGATCAGTTACGGTGTCGCTTTCGGATGGACGCAGCAGGACGGCATATGTGACCAATGTGGAGGATGCGATCGATCTGCTTGAGCAGTATGACATCGATCCGCTGGTGCGGGATGTACCGCAGGAAAGCTGGTTCATGAATTATATGCTTCCCGTGCTGGTGATGGCGGCCGTGATCATGATCTTTTTCTTCATGATGATGAACGATCAGAATGCGGGAGCGGGGGCCAGCGGAAATAAAATGATGAATTTCGGCAAGAGCCGCGCCCGGATGAGCACGGGAAAGGATAACAGGATCACCCTGAAGGACGTGGCCGGGCTGAAGGAAGAGAAGGAGGATCTGGAGGAGATCATCGATTTCCTGAGAGAGCCTTCCAAATATACGAAGGTGGGAGCCAGAATTCCCAAGGGCGTCCTTCTGGAGGGCCCTCCCGGAACGGGTAAGACCCTTCTTGCCAAGGCCATTGCGGGAGAGGCAAACGTGCCGTTTTTCAGCATTTCCGGTTCTGATTTCGTGGAAATGTTCGTCGGTGTCGGCGCCTCCCGTGTGCGCGACCTGTTTGAGGATGCAAAGAAGAATTCGCCCTGTATCGTGTTCATCGACGAGATCGACGCCGTGGCAAGACGCCGCGGAACGGGTATGGGCGGCGGCCATGATGAGAGGGAGCAGACCCTGAACCAGCTGCTGGTTGAGATGGACGGCTTCGGTGTGAACGAGGGCATCATCGTGCTTGCGGCTACAAACCGGGTGGACATTCTGGATCCGGCCATTCTGCGTCCCGGACGTTTTGACCGGAAAATCGCGGTTGGCGCGCCGGATGTTGGAGGAAGAGAAGATATCCTGAAGCTGCACGCCAGAAACAAGCCGCTGGCAGAGGATGTGGATTTAAAGCAGGTGGCGCAGACCACGGCGGGCTTTACCGGAGCGGATCTGGAAAACCTGCTGAACGAGGCCGCCATTCTGGCTGCGGGCGCCGGGCGCGCCTATATTTCCCAGGAGGATATCAGAAAGGCCTTCGTCAAGGTTGGCATCGGCACTGAGAAGAAGAGCCGTGTCATCTCCGATAAGGAAAAGAAGATCACCGCTTTTCACGAGGCGGGACACGCGATCCTCTTCCATGTGCTTCCGGATGTGGGGCCTGTTTATACGGTTTCCATCATCCCGACGGGAAACGGAGCGGCGGGCTATACCATGCCCCTCCCTGAGCGCGACGAGATGTTCATGACAAGGGGCAGAATGGAGCAGGAGATCATGGTATCCCTGGGCGGCCGCATCGCGGAGCAGCTCATCTTTGACGATATCACCACAGGAGCCTCCAGCGACATCAAGAAGGCCACCAAGATGGCCAGGATGATGGTTACCCGTTTCGGTATGTCCGAAAACATCGGTGTGGTGTGCTACGACGATGATGATGACGAGGTATTCATCGGCCGTGATCTGGCCCATGCAAAGGCGCACAGCGAGATGATCAGCGGCGAGATCGATAAAGAAGTGAAGCAGATCATCGACGGCTGCTACGCAAGGGCGACGGAGCTCATCCGTGAAAACATGGATGTGCTCCACAAATGCGCGAACCTGCTTCTGCAGAAGGAAAGAATCAACCGGGCGGAGTTTGAGGCGCTGTTTGAAGAGAAAAAATCCTTCTTTGAGAATGCCTGAATCTGTATGCGAGATTTTCAGAAGATATAAATTGTGCAATTCATATAAAAACGATCGGATGAATTTGTGAAGTTTGTGAATTCTGAGAATGTACAAAAAGGGGAGGGTCTGCTATTATAATACTCGTAACCCCCCCCAATACATTATATAGTTTTTGCTATACCCCATAAGAAATACCTTCTCTAAAAAAGACAGCCTGTGCTGTCTTTTTTACTTTTACGGAGTAAATGCTTGATTGTCAGTTGGGAATCAGTTAAAATGGGAGAGAAAGGGTGTAGTGCTTATGAAATTCGAAAGGTTTTTACGGGGAGAACAGCATCAGTACATCACGAGCATGCGGCCTGTTCTCAGTAAAAGGGCTTTATTCAGCGATACAACGGGAAATTTCATATCACCGGCGGAGCCGGCGCCATACAGTGAAGTCACCATACGTTTCCGGGCCAAGAAAAACAATCTGGACCGTGTATTTCTGGTATGTCAGGGAGAGAGGAATCTGATGTTCAAGGTTTCGTCAGATTCCCTTTTTGACTATTATGAAGTAAAATACCAGCTCGATAACGAAAAAATTACCTACTATTTTGAGATACAGGCCGGAAGAGCCAGGTGCTATTATGACACCAGGGGCGTGGTGAAGCAGACGGAGGCGCATTACTATTTCTGCATCATTCCGGGATTTTCCACGCCGGACTGGGCGAAGGGCGCGGTCATGTACCAGATCATGGTGGACCGCTTCTGCAATGGGGATCCATCCAACGATGTGCTTACCGGGGAATATCAGTATATCGGCGACAAGTCCGTGCGGGTGGAAGACTGGTACCGGTATCCGGCGCAGATGGACGTACGGAATTTTTACGGAGGCGATCTGCAGGGTGTCCTGGATAAAATGGATTATCTGCAGGACCTTGGGATTGACGTGATTTATTTCAATCCGCTGTTCGTTTCCCCCTCCAACCACGGATACGACATTCAGGATTATGACAATATCGACCCGCACAAGGGGAGGATTGTCAGCGACGAGGGCGATCTGCTGGCGGACTGGCAGACGGAAAACCGGTTTGCAACCAGATATATCGACCGGGTGACGAACCCGAAGAATCTGGAAGCCAGCAACCAGCTGTTCATCGAACTGGTGGAGGAAGCGCACAGGAGAGGAATCCGCGTCATCATCGACGGCGTATTCAATCACTGCGGCTCCTTCAACAAGTGGCTGGACAGGGAACGGATTTATGAGGGCAGGGAAGGCTATGAAAAGGGCGCCTTTATCGACAGAGACAGTCCCTATCATAATTTTTTCATGTTCCATGATGAGAATCGTTTTCCCTATAACACCACCTACGACGGCTGGTGGGGACATGATACCCTGCCAAAACTGAACTATGAAAACTCCAGACAGCTGTACGAATATATTATGAAAATCGGAGCGAAGTGGGTTTCTCCGCCGTTCAACGCGGACGGCTGGAGGCTGGATGTGGCCGCCGACCTGGGCCGGTCACCGGAGTTCAACCACCGCTTCTGGCGGGATTTCCGTCGTGCGGTGAAAAATGCGAATCCCAACGCGATCATCCTGGCGGAGCACTATGGAGACCCTTCATCCTGGCTGCAGGGCGATCAGTGGGACACAGTGATGAACTATGACGCCTTCATGGAGCCGGTGACCTGGTTTTTGACGGGCATGCAGAAACACAGCGACGATTACAGACAGGATCTTCTGGGAAACGCTGAGAGTTTCTGGGGAGCGATGGGCTACCATACCGCCTGTTTTGCCACCCCGTCCCTGTTCGTTGCGATGAACGAGCTGTCCAATCATGACCATTCCCGCTTCCTCACCCGGACGAACAGAAAGGTGGGGCGCATGAATACCCTTGGGCCCCAGGCCGCCAATGAAGGGGTAAATAAGGCGGTGATGCGTGAGGCTGTGCTGATCCAGATGACCTGGCCCGGCGCGCCTACCATTTACTATGGCGACGAGGCCGGACTATGCGGCTTTACCGATCCGGACAACCGGAGAACCTACCCGTGGGGAAGGGAGGATCAGGAGCTGATCGCTTACCATAAAGCGGTGATCCGGATGCATAAGGAAAACGAGGAGTTTAAAACCGGCTCCATCAAATGGATGCTTTCTGATTACAATATGATCGGATATGCCAGATTTACCCGGAATAATCATTCCGCCATCCTCATCAACAACAACGATTATGAGGTGACAAAGGAGGTTTCCGTCTGGGAACTGGGCATTCCGAGAGAGGCGGAGATGACCCGGCTGATGCTGACGGACCGGAACGGCTTTTCCACAGATCCGGTAACCTATCCGCTCCGGGCAGGCAAGGTGACCGTGACCCTTCCGCCGGAATCCGGCATCGTGCTCCAGTATCGGGATCCTGTCCGTGAGAAGAACGGAGATGCGGAGGACAGCAGCGGAGGCTGGAATGGAAGCCTGAGCGGGAAGTTGGACGGAAGAAAAAATTTCTTGCATTTCAGGTAAAACTATGATTAAATAGATATGCTGATGGGCACAGGTGAATATCGCTGTAGATGTTCACCTGTATTCCCAAAAGGTATTCCGGAATATTTTTACCGGAAAGTGATACGGCTTCCGGATGGAGCCGCGTTCTGAAGATATGGATGGATTCCCGAGTGGCCAAAGGGGACAGACTGTAAATCTGCTGCAAATTGCTTCGGTGGTTCGAATCCACCTCCATCCATTTCCATGGCATGATGTCCATTAAGGGCAGGCGCGTGGAGAAATGCCGGCATGGCGGAATAGGCAGACGCAAGGGACTTAAAATCCCTTGAGGGAAATCTCTTCTTTTTCCCTGAAACTCTTGGTTTTACTTGGGTTCTGGCGAAGTGGCACAAGCCGGAATCGTCTGCATCCCTCCTTACATCCCTCCAAAAGTTTTGGAATGTAACGGAAAGGAATGGAAAAGAGTGCCAACTTAAAAATTTTGCTGGTATGGTGGAATAGGCAGACACAAAGGACTTAAAATCCTTCGGGAGTGATCCCGTGCCGGTTCAAGTCCGGCTACCAGCACTTGGGTGTTTGGGAATCTGACTCTAGTTTGCGGCTGGGTCAGATTCTTTTTTTACGGGTAGAAACAGCTCTTCAAATCCAGATAACTTTCCCAGGATAGTTCCCATAAGTATATTAGCTGAAGTAATTTTGGTTTTATAATTCAGATGAGTATAGATATTTGCGGTAGTGGATACACTGCTGTGCCCCATCCAGTCCTGAATTCCTTTGATGTCTACTCCTCCATCATATAACAGGCTTGCGCAGCTATGGCGGAGATCGTGAAAACGAATATGCTTCAGGCCATTTTTGTCACAGATCAGCCGGAAATGATGTGTATAGTAATCCGGTTTCAGCAAATTTCCGAGAGGATCTACAAAAATGTATTCCAGAAAGTCCTGATTATAGGAATCCGCAAATGTTTTATAGTTATGCTCCTGTTGCTTCAGCTTTTTTACAAGCAGGTCTTCAAAATATGGAATAAGGGGATACGTCCGATAACTGGATTTGGTTTTTGTACGATCTTTTTTTATTATTTTATATTTCCCTTTTACTTTTGCCTGTGTTACTACATGACCGACTGTGAGCGTTTTCCGTTCGAAATCAATGAATGTCCATTTTAATCCTGCTATCTCGCTCCTTCGCAGCCCGTAAAAACAGGCGAAAAGAATTGGCAGTTCCAGCGGATCTCCCTGAAATACTTTAAAAAGAACCGATAGCTCAGAAGCATTATAGGTAGTAGCCTTAAATGACGAAAGTATTTTAGGCTTGTCTATGCGGTCAGCCGGGTTGGAATCGATGATTCCTAATTTGAAAGTCAGCTGAAGGGCTTCTCTGATATTGGCATGATAATGATGGACAGTATTTGCGGAAACCTTTTTCTCCTTCATTTCATAATCGTAAAATGCCTGTATCAGATGCGGATGCTGAACGATCTGAGCAAGCGTATAGCCCTTTTCCTGAAAATAGGGATAAATGCGTCGTTTGACGACATATTCATATCCACAGAAAGTGTCCTCATCTACCCTTGTTTCCATGGAGTTCAGCCAATATATCATGTAGTCACAAAAAAGAATGTTTTCTGTTGGCTGCAGCAGCAGGGAATCCCCATATTCTATGTTATCCGTCTGTTCTTTCACATCTGTGAGAGAAATTTCCGCTGCAGGTGCACTATTAATATTATCTTCAGTATCAACTCCCTTCTGTTCTTTGGCAGACTCGTCAGGAGGTACAAAATCCATTCGTGCCTGTTGAAGCATTTCCTCAGCTTTTCTGGCGTTTCCTTTTACGCGAAGCCCTGTAGAAAAAGATTTTGTCCGGCGTTTTCCGGATACGTCCTTATAGTTGAGAATAATTTGATAGATACCGTTTTGTATTCGCAGATGTCCTGCTACCATAAGTATGTCCTCCAAGGTAATCAGTTCTCATCTGCCATGACGAGAACATTATAGCACGTATCACCACATTTGTGTGGTATCTACTCATTAATCTGCAAATACTGTAAAAGATAAACTTTTGGTATCCTGTATGTTCTGCCTATGGTAATGGATTTGATTTTTTGCTCCTTCAGGAGTTTATAGGCTGTCTTTGTACTGATGCCAAGCATCCTGCTCAAATCCTCTACAGTCAGAACATCCGGATAATCAGAAAAAATTACCGGTGTATCTTTATTTTTCATATATGTATCCTTTCTTTTGATTAAATATCGCATACCTTCCACCACCGTTTCCTGCGCCCCTTCCGGCCGCGTATTTGACCTGACCTCAAACCAGCAGTATAGCCGGTATCCATGATGGTGTATGCTATTCAGTTTTCAAGGTGCTGGATTGCCAGAAATGGAATTATCTGGCAATCTATAAAGTAAATACTCAATGAACAGGGAAATACTTGAAAATTTTAGAACAAATATCTTGTATATTGAAATTGACACCATACAAGATATTGTGTTAGTATGAAGCTGTAATTGATTTTTATGCGAAAACGGCCGATAAAGAGAGCCGGAAGCATACGTGGTTTAGGATTGTAAAAAGACCGAAAATTGCTGATGTTGTCTGAAATTTCAGATAATATGATGTGTTTTCGGTCTTTTTTTGTTTTCAAGAGGAATGGGTATAAAAGAGTATCCATATGGCCCGGACTGTGGACAGATCAGGCCGAAAAAAGAAAAGCTGTGGAAAGCGTATGCTGAGGGAATGGATTCAATGAAAAACCATTCCTTTTTCGTTTCCAGGAGAGCCAGAAATGTCCGTATGGACTTGTCCGCGTCAGCGGCTGGATAAATACTAATACCCTGCGGGGAGAGAAAGGAGAAATTATGAAAATCTACAACCTGATGTGTATCCATGAAAAACCATATGAGCAGGCAGCGGCATCGGCTATGCCATATGCTTCATTCGATCTGGCATCAGATCAGATGAAGAAGGAATATGGAGAAGTCATGCAGAAGCTGGAGAGTGAAGAAGTTGCGGTTGTCAAAAGCGGCGATTATGAAAGCTGTATTTTTAGTACGGGTGCGGTTCTAAATTACGAAACCAGAGATGGGATATCGACTATCCAATGGGAGATCATAGAATCTGTTATGTAATCCATGAACAATTGTCATAGGACAGAAAGAATGAAGCATCGCTGATCGCGGTGCTTTTTTAGCAGATCTGTTGGAAGCAAATCAAAGGAAGGAGAGAAAAAAATGAATGGAACAAAGGTGTATGAGGATGGCTACTGTGCGGTATTTCAGGATCAGGAAGATTTTCTGGACTGCATCAAAAGGATAGGGAAAAATTCCTTTTGGGATGTGAGAAGATCCAGAAGTCTCCGGCTGGTAGCGATCAGAGAAGGAAGTGAACTTGAGACAGAACTGAAGGAAGTGTATGAAAAGGAGGGGCTGGATCCGGAAATCATTACGGACACGGTTCTGAATACCGGGCTGCTTCTTAAAGTGAAGGGCAGATATTATCCGATACGGGCCTGTGCGGTTAAAAGTATTCTGGACCGGGCAGGAATCTCCGGTAACGGGTTGAAGCGGTTGGAAAAGCAGGTTTATGCCAGAATCCTGAATGAATGCCTGAAGACGGCACGGGGCGAAGCACTGATCCGGATATCGGAAGGAAAGATTTCTGCGGTGCTGGGCGGCGATGCTCATGATTATTCCATACTGGATATGGAACAGATCTTCCGGCATACTGCAGAGTATCTGGAGGACAACTATCAAGGCTGCCGGTATCTGGCAGGGTTTTATGAGCATGAGATGGCATCCGCCATGTGGGAATTATCCGGAAACGATGAACTGCTGGATGCCTATCGGCGGGAGATCCGTCAGGCCGGAAAAGTGCCGGAGGAGATGAAGGCCGTTGTCCGGGTTACCACGTCGGATACTGGAGCCGGGGGTGCGAATATCTTCCCCATGCTCCTTGCCGGGAAGGAAAACAGGACGATCAGTCTGGGCAGCCCTCTGAGACTGGGCCACAGGAATGGCAGCAGTCTTCGTGAATTTGATGAACAGCTTAAAATGCTGCATGGCAAGTATCAGCTCGCAGCGGGAAATCTGATCCGGCTTCTGAAGGTGGATATTCAGTATCCCGTCAGCTGCATGAAGCGTGTTCTTGACAGGGTTCAGATTCCCAGAAAATATGCTGCGGAAGCAGTGGAACTGTTTCTGGCACAGAACGGGGAGGAACCCTGCACGGCCCATGACATCTATTATGCAATGGGAGAAATCCCGTTCCTTCTTGCCTGTGATGGAGAAGAGGGGAGCAGACTGGCCAGGGTGGAAGAAAACCTTGCCAGGGCGCTTGCATTGAACTGGGGCGATTATGATATTGCAGGAGATTACAGATGGTAAAGGAGAGCTAACATGGAAGAGTTTGCAAATTGGATTATGGATGAGCTTGAAAAGTTATTTGGAGAAGACTACTGGATGAAATATATGGAAATGGAAAAAGGGAACGGGAAAATCTATCATGGAATTCTGATTGTAAAAAAAGGCGAAGATACTGGACCTTTGGTATACATTGACTACTATCTGGAGAAATATCAGGAAGGAGGTCTTACAATCCCGGAGATTGCTTCGGCTATTCGGAAAATGGTCAGACAACACCCGGCTCCGGTAGTGGATATGGATAAAATCCAGAATTGTTATGAAGCAATAAAAGACCAGATCAAAACGGCAGTGTGTAATTATATGGCAAATGAGGAAGATCTTCTTGGAATGCCTCATAAGAAATTTCTGGACCTTGCGACATTCTATTATGTTCCTATACATGGAGTAAATGGCTGGGATGGAGCACTCAGGATCAGGAACGAACAGCTCAGGCTCTGGAAGATATCTTCTGAAGAACTGATCAAACAGGCTGAAAGAAATACCAGACATCTGGAAAAGTACAGTCTCTTTCCCGTAAACACATTTATGGAGAATTTACTTGAAAAGTTTTTGGGAGAAGAAGAAGCAAAAACTATATTGGAGTCAGAATCAGAAATTTTATCCATAAAAGGCCATATAGTAACGAATATGGAGCATTTTTGGGGAGCTGGAATTTTGGCAAATAATTCTATGCTGAAGAATCTGGCAGACAGATTTCAGGATGACATAGTTATTTTTCCCGTGAGTATTCATGAACTAATTGTAGTAAAAAAGGCAGATTATGCAGAAATACCGCTTGGTCCTGATGAGATTGAAGAAATCAATCAGGATTCCGTTCATGAGGAAGAACGTCTGTCAAATAACATTTATCTGTATTCCAGGGATAGAATGGAATTGAGGATTTATAGAGAAGGCGGTCCTTTATAAAGGGCTGGCAGAAGCGGGCGGTTATAACACCGCCTTTCTTACTGCCTGAAATTGCAGAAAAACAAAGATATAGCAGAAAGGAAAAAGAGATGAGTCTGAATCTGAATTACAAACCGGATGTCCTTGTAGACACGGAGAACCTGAGCCGTGAGGAATGGCTCCGTTACCGCCGGAAAGGAATCGGCGGAAGCGATGCAGCCGCAGTGCTGGGGTTATCCCCGTTCTGTACAAAGAGAGACCTGTATTATGATAAAACCGGAATCCAGGTTGTGGTGGACGAGGAAGAAGATAACTGGGTTGCCAAGGAAGTGGGACACCGGCTGGAGGATCTGGTCGCGGAAATCTACGCAAAACAGACCGGCCTGACAGTTTTCCCTATTCGGAAGATGTTTTTCCATCCCCTGTATCCATTTATGCTTGCCGACGTGGATTTTTTCATTGAGTATCCTGACGGCAGTACAGGTATTCTGGAGTGCAAAACGACAGGATACCATGGAAAAGAGAAATGGGAGAATGACTCTGTACCGGTCAATTATGAATATCAGGGCCGGCACTATATGGCAGTCATGAACCTGAACAGGGTGGTCTTTGCCTGCCTTTACGGAAACAATGAAAATGATTTTATTGTCCGTGAGATGGAAAGAGATCTGGAAATCGAAGAGGATCTGATCCGGGAGGAAGAATATTTCTGGAAGGAAAATGTGCAGAGCAAACAGGAGCCTCCGTATACGGAGAAGCCGGATCTGGTTCTGGAGAGTATCAGAAAGCATTGCGGACCGGCAGATAAGGATGCCAATATTGTAAGGCTTGGCAGATCCCATATCGCAGAGCTTGAGAAATTCCTGGCTCTGAAGGAAGAAAAAGCAGCGCTGGAAAAGCAGGCGAGAAAGTTGGATGAACAGATGAAGGAATCCTGTCTGGGAATTGTGGAAGAGCTGGGCGTAAGCTGTAAAGGCATTATCCAGGACGGCTCCAGGGAATATGTTGTGACCTATAATCCTTTTTACCGGACCGGAATCGACAAAAACGGCCTGAAAAAGCTGGAGGCGCAGCATCCTGACATTTATGACGATTATGTAAAGGTCTCTGAGAGCAGAAGGTTTTCGGTAACGAAGAAGGAAGCTGCCTGATCAGCGTCTGCATGAAGAAAGGAAAAGAAGATGAGATGTAAATTGGTAAGGCCCATTTATCAGAATAAGGAGAATGGATACTGCGTGTATCTGTATCAGACAGAGGAGGAAATCCCGAAGGAGGCAGAAAACGGAAAGGAAGAAGGAAGGACAGGATCATCCAGATTTGGCGCGGTTGGGAGTTATCTTCCGGACAATAACCATCTGGAGGTAGAACTGTATGGAAAATGGATTAAAGGAAAATATGGCCTGCAGTACCATGTGGACCGGTATGAGGAGATCCGCCCGCAGACCAAAGAAGGCATCCGTTCTTATCTGGCGTCCGGAATGGTGAAAGGGATTGGCCCGCGAACTGCGGAACTGATCACAGAGCGTTTTGGAACAAGAACCTTTGAAGTTCTGGAGCACTATCCGGACAGCCTGCTGGAGATCCGCGGCATCACAAGAAAAAAGCTGGATGTCATATTGGAATCCTACCAGAGTGGAAGGGCTTTGAGGGATCTGGCAGCCTACCTGACCCCTTTTCAGGTTACTCCAGGAAAGGTACACAAAATTTATGAGATGTTCGGAAGCAATTCTCTGGAAATGGTAAAGAACCACCCATATAATCTGTGCCAGATTAAGGGGTTCGGTTTCCTGACGGCGGATGCGATTGCCAAAGCATGCAGGTGCAGCCCGGACGATCCGATGCGGATTGAATGCTGTATTCAATACTGTATGGAACTGGAACAGCAGGCTGGAAATCTCTATCAGGAGAATGAGACTTTCCGGAGAAAAATTTATGGCTGGCTGAACCATGGGTATCAGGAGGAAGCCGTTACGCAGAAGCAGATATCTGCCGTATTGAACTGGCTGGTTGGACAGGGGAAGCTGCGTCTGGAAAGAGGCGCGTTTTACCCGGAAAAAATGTTCGAATATGAATGTCAGACTGCAAAGAAACTGGCGGCCCTTCTGGAAGATACACAAAAGGAGAAAGTGGACATTGAACCGGTTCTGGATCAGGCAGAACAGGAGCTTTCTATCTGTTTGTCACTAAAGCAGAAGGAGGCAGTGAGGAAAGCTTTTGCCTGTCCGGTCAGCATTATTACCGGAGGACCGGGAACAGGAAAAACCACTATCCAGAAGGTTCTGCTTTATATCAATGAGCATACAGAGAAACGGACGGTCCTGCTCACGGCCCCTACTGGCAGAGCAAGCAGAAGAATGGCAGAGAGTACAGGACATGACGGAAGCAGCACCATGCACAGCGCCCTTGGACTTGGAATGGAAGAGGAGGAGGGAGCCGGATTTGATTTTCTGGAGGCCGGATTCATCCTGGCAGACGAATTCAGTATGGTGGATATGAGGCTGGCTTATGAGTTTTTCAGCCGGATCCATTCAGGAACACGTCTGGTTCTGATAGGAGATGTGGATCAGCTGCCCAGCGTCGGCCCAGGGAGCGTTTTCCGGGAGTTGATAAACAGCGGTGCTATTCCGGTTACTGTACTGGATCTGGTATACCGCCAGAAGGAAGGCGGCAGAATTATCGAAAATGCCAAAAGAATCCGGGAGAACAGGGCTTCTCTGGATTATGGAGATGGGTTTCGGCTGTATTCTGCAGATACCGATGAGGAAGCAGCGGAAGCGGCAAAGGAATTGTACCGGAAAGCAGCGGAGCAGTATGGAGCAGAAAATGTCCAGGTGCTTACCCCTTACCGGAAACGGGGTGCTGCCAGTGTGAATGCCCTGAATCCAATTTTACGGGAACTGGTGAATCCGGCCGGAGCAGGAAAGAGAGAGATCCGTTCCGGAAAGTCCCTTTACCGCACGGGGGACCGGGTACTGCAGAACAGGAATAAGAATGAAATCAGCAACGGGGATATTGGCTATATCGAGGATATCCTGACTGATGAAGAAGGCGGATATCGGATTCGGATTGCTTTTTCTGATAACCGGATCGTAGAATATGGACCGGATGACCTGGAGCTGATCGAACACGCCTATGCCACAACGGTACATAAAAGCCAGGGCTCAGAGTATGCTGCGGTTATCCTGCTGTGGCTTCCTTCTTTCTACAAGATGCTGCGGCGGGATATCTTTTATACAGCCATAACCAGAGCCAAAGAACAGGTCTGGATTGTTGGAAATCAAAAGGCCGTGGCCATGGGAATCCATAATACGGAAAGCGAGCGGCGTAATACACGTCTGGGAGAGCGGATCCGGAAGGAGTATGAAAAGAAAAATGCGGCATGATTTTCAAGAAATGACAGTGTTGGAGGGTATTTATTTAATAGATATCCTCTTTCCTGAATGGAGGCAAAAATGAGCGAAGGTATTACGACAGGAATCTATGATACAGTAAACGCCGTAAAAGATCTAAACGACATAGAGGGGTTTGATCCGCGGAAATTTATGCGTGCAATTCCTTCAGAGGATGGAAAAATCAGGTATTACCTGGAGGTGGCATACAGGAAGCTGTGGTACAGGCTGAAATATCCGGAAGGAAAGATTGTAAAACGGATTTTGAAGATGACTGACCAGGTTGCCGTAATAGAAGCGCGGGTTTACCTGAACAGAAATGATCCGGAAGAGAGTTATATTTCCAGTGCGCTGGCACAGAAATATTATTCCAACGAGCAGTTTGGCATGAAGTATGTGGAACTTGCAGAAACGGCAGCTGTCGGAAGGGCACTTTCGGATGCCGGGTTTGGGCTGCAGTTCGCGGACCTGGAAGGAGAAATCGATCCGGAAGTGGTGGATGCTCCCATAGACGAGGCGCAGCTGAAAGCGGCCGGGAGAAAAGAGACTGAAAAAGAAGCAGAAGCTGACCTGGATCAGGAAACAATGGATGATAATCTTCCAGGCCAGTATGATATCAGTTCCTATATTCCAATGCCTGATGAAACCCAGGATACTTCCGAAAACAATATGGAACGGAATGACTCTGAATGTGTGGAGAATGGAATTGAGGAGCAGAGAGGAAAAGAAAGCCAAGAAGAAAACCTGCCAGTACAGCAGAAAAGGGGAAGAAATAAAGAAAAGACGGATCCTGTCAGAGCGGGAAAAGAAGGAACAGAGCAAAGGACAGGAAAACCGGTGCAGCAGAAAAATCTCCTGCCGGAACTCAGAAAAGACATGCCGGTAGAAGAGATTTACTCCAGACTGGATCAGAAAGCAGCAGAGAATGTTGTAATCAGCATCCGGTTCGGACAGGGGAAGACACTGGGCCAGATGGCCAGGGAAAATCCCAAAGCGCTGGAATGGTACGCCACGCAATATGGCGGCCCGGATAATCTGCTCCGCGCCGCATCCAGATTTCTTTTGGATCTGGCGTTGAAAAACGCGGGCTGATTGAAAAGCCTGGCCTGTTCCATCAGGGAAGAGTCACCAATATGCGGCCGGTGAAAAACTGGCCGCAGCCAAAAAGGAGGAGACCATGCTGCACGATTTTCCTTTTACCATCCGGGAGGTGGCAGAGCTGTGCGGACTGGGAAGCGGAATAGAGAGATATCCAAACAGAGTCAGTATAGATATCAACTGTCCTTTCTGTGGTGGGAAAAAGAAGATGAACCTGAATCTGAAAAAGGATGTGTTTGGCTGTAACCGCTGTGGGGAAAAAGGAGGAATGCTTGCCCTTTACGGGAAAATCTTCGGCGTGAACGGCCAGACAGCCTATGAGGAGATTACCGGAAAACTTGGAAACGGAAACATAAGGAAGCCCGGCAGCTCCTACATTGCGGAGAAGGATATAAAAATAGAAAAGGACCAGGAGCAGGAAGTTTCTGACTGTATTAAGAACCAGGCATATACTTCACTTTTGTCTATGCTGCCGCTGTCAGATACCCATAAGGGAAAACTCCTTGAACGGGGATTGACAGAGGATCAGATTGGTCAGAATGGATACCGGAGTACGCCGGTTTTTGGATTCCGGAAGATCACGGAAAAGATTATGGAGAGCGGCTGCAGGGTAGAGGGTGTGCCCGGATTTCATGTTGATCCGGAAGGAAGATGGACCATTCATTTCAGCCAGAAGTCTTCCGGTATCCTGATACCGATCCGGAATACTCAGGGCCTGATTACGGGGATGCAGATCCGTCTGGACCGGCCTTACGACGGCAGGAAATATGTCTGGCTCTCCAGTGTGAATTTTCCTAAAGGAGCTTCCTCTGGCAGCCCTGTGCATCTGGCCGGAAAGGCCGGGGACCGGGTAGTGTATATCACGGAAGGCGCATTAAAGGGAGATATTGCCCATGCCGTTTCCGGGAAAACCTTCGTCTGCGTTCCGGGGGTGAATCAGTATGTAAATTTGGAACCTTTTTTACGGAGGATGAAGGAGTTGGGAAGCCGGCAGGTGTACGATGCCTATGATATGGATAAATTCCTGCGGCCTGTGTGCAGAGGTGACTACAACGATAAGTGCTGCTTCTGCGAACATTACAAGAAAAAACAGGAATATGGATCAATAGCCTGTGAGAAGAAACAGATAAAGCGGGAGAATATCCAGCGCGGCTGCCGGAAACTGGCTGAACTGTGCCGGAGACTGGAGCTGCCGGAGCGGATGCTTGTGTGGGATACGGATAAAAATGGAGAATGGGTCGAGAGAGTTAAGGGGGTGGATGATTATCTGGTTGGTCTGCAGAAAATAGACAGGAACACCTGAAATCCATTTAATACAGATAAGGACTCGAAGAAGGATATCAACAGAAGTTTAACGGGAATTTGAAAAAATAGCGGGATCTTTTCATAAAAGGATTTCGCTATTTTTTTTTATGCTCTTCTGTTGGCTT
>ERZ780162.919-NODE-919-length-21672-cov-3.936809_pt1 | contig 21672 bp, 20 predicted proteins | sample MGYA00511474_ERZ780162 | MGnify/ENA primary metagenome ERZ780162 (study PRJEB29588, sample SAMEA2143633) | human gut metagenome | biome: human gut; feature: human-associated habitat; material: faeces | place: Denmark | collected 2008/2010 ...
TTCAAAAGAAAATTTTTAACATATTAAAAAAACATATTTAAAAAGCATAAAAAAACGGGATATACGACTGATGCATATAAATAAAATATACAGCAATACGTCTCCCGCCTTTTATGTAATATTTATTTAATTATTAAAAAAGTTCAACATCACCTGTTATTTTTTCATCAGCTACATAATAGCATTTATTATCTTCAGGCTTAACATACAGCTTAATATCTTTTGCTATTACGTTCTGTGCCTTTAAATCAGCTTCTACACGCTTAATAATTGCTGCCTGATTAACTGATTTACCCTCAAATTGAATAACAAATTCTTTCTTTGCTTCAGTGCTCTTTTTAGATCTGCCAGCTGGTTTCTTGACCGGAGTTTTTGCCTTTGCTGCTGTCTCTTTTGCAGCAGTCTCTGATTTTTTAGGTCTGCCTCTTCTTGGCTTTGGCTGTTCAGCTTCTTTTTCAGTTGCTGCTTCTACTGTTTCTTTCTTTTCAGCAGACTTTACTGTCTCTGCTTTTGCTGTAACAGCAGTTTCCGCCTTTACTGCTTCAGCTTTTACATTTTCTTTTACAGCCTCAACAGCAGCTTCCGCCTTCTCTTTTACAGCTTCAACTTTTTCTTTTACTGTTTCAACATTCTTCACAGCAGTCTCATCATTAACTGCTTCCTTTACATTATTCCTTCTGTAAGATGCTTTTCTACCCATTATGATTACCTCCTCATCCAGCATTATTTACATGCTAAAAAATTTTTTATAGTTTCAACTGCCTGTGTCTCATCTGCACCGTCAGCTGAAATTTCCACCTGCATGCCCTTCTTTAAACCAAACGCCATCATACCCATAAGACTCTTAGCATTAATATACTTGCCATCATTTGAAACTGTAATATGGCTGTCAAACCTGCAGGCAGTCTGTACCAATTCTGCTACCGGATTACCATAAGCATTATTGATGTCTGCCACTTCTACCATTGCTATCATAGATTAACATTCACCTTATACTTTCTAAATTAATATTTTTTTAATACATGAACAAAATATACTCTATTAAACTTTTAAAGTCAACATCTATAATTTTTTTTGTTAATTTTTATACATTTTTGTCTTTAAATCCGCAGCTGTATAATTCTTCCATCTGATTGTCCATTTGTTCAGATGGTTCATAGCCTTCAAGCATTTCAACCATTCTTTTTATTTTTTTATCATCGGATGAAAACTGTCCCATATTGTCGAAAACTTTTTTCTTTAATTCTATTATATTTCCGTAATTTTCATACTGCTGCTGACCGCTTATTGCACAAAGCACCCCCAGTGCATATGCACATTCATAATTTCCCGTCATAATAGCATTTTCAAAACCACATTTTATCTGGACAGCATTTTTAGCAAGCAATGTCACCATTATTACATCTCTTCCTTAAATTTTTTAATATAATCTTTTACTGCTTCAGTTGAGAAATTACTCTCCTCAAGCAATTTAATGAAACGGCTTCCGACAATTGCACCATCTATAACATCTTCAAATGGTTTTACATCTGCTGCTGTCTTTATTCCGAATCCCATCATTACAGGAACATCACTCTGTCTTTTAACTTCTGCAAGATAATCATGAAGATTTTTATGAAAATCATGTGCATCACCACCGGTTACACCCATCTGTGATACGCAGTAAGCAAAACCTCTTGAGCGTTTTACAATTTTAGCAATTCTGCCTCTTGAAACAGGTGAAACAAGCTCAATAAATACAGGTGCATTTTCAGTTTTATCTATAATTGCAAGAATTTCATCCTGCTCCTCATAAGGCAGGTCAGGAATGATAAGGCCGTCAACTCCGCACTCGGCACATTTCTTAACAAAAGCATCAAGTCCGTAATGATATGCTGTATTATAATACATCATAAAAAGAATTGGAACTTCACATTTTTCATCTCTTAATTCTTTCATTAGAACAAATACTTTTTCAAGATTTGCACCGGCATTAATTGCCTTTACAGAAGCATCCTGAATTACAGGTCCGTCAGCTACAGGATCTGAAAAAGGAATTCCAAGCTCTATTACATCAATTCCAGCTTCTTCCTGTGCAAATATAATTTCTTTAGTCTTTTTCATATCCGGAAATCCGGCTGTCGTATATGTGATAAATGCCTTTTTATTATTTTCTTTTAAATAATTCATTCTTGATTCTATTCTGTTCATTATTTGTTTGTCTCCTCTCCGTTAAGGTATCTTTGTACTGTATTGACATCTTTATCGCCGCGGCCTGAAAGGCATACAACAATTATTTTATCCTTTTCCATTGTCTTTGCTGCTTTAATAGCATACGCGAGTGCATGTGAACTCTCAATAGCCGGAATTATTCCTTCAAGCTTACAAAGTTCAAGAAGTGCCTGCATTGCCTCATCATCTGTAACAGAAACATACTGTGCACGTCCGCTGTCACGAAGATAAGCATGTTCCGGTCCGACACCGGGATAATCAAGACCTGCTGAAATTGAATGTGCAAGTTCAATATTACCGTCTTTATCCTGTAAAAGATATGTCTTCATTCCATGAAGAATTCCTACTTCTCCAAGTGCCATTGCACTTGCATGTTTTCCTGTCTCAATTCCAAGTCCACCAGCCTCAACTCCGACAAGCTTCACATCTTTATCATCTATAAAATCAGCAAACATTCCGATAGAATTTGAACCGCCGCCGACACATGCCATTACAACATCCGGAAGTCTTCCTTCTTTTTCAAGAATCTGCTTTCTTGCTTCCTTTGAAATAACACGCTGGAATTCTTTTACCATCTTAGGATATGGATGAGGACCTACGGCAGAACCGATTATATAAAATGTATCTTCTGCTCTTTCTGCCCATGTTCTTATCGCCTCATTAGTGGCATCCTTTAATGTTGAACTTCCACTTGTGACAGGATGTACTTTTGCACCGAGCATTTCCATTCTGAATACATTTAACTTCTGTCTCTCAATATCTTCAGCCCCCATAAAAACTGTACATTCCATATTAAAAAGTGCTGCACCTGTAGCCGTTGCAACACCGTGCTGTCCTGCACCTGTCTCGGCTATAACCTTTGTTTTTCCCATTCTTTTTGCAAGAAGAATCTGTCCTATTACATTATTAATTTTATGAGCTCCCGTATGATTTAAGTCTTCTCTCTTCAAATAAATTTTCGGGCCATATTTTTCGCTGAGACGCTCTGCATAATAAAGAGGTGTTTCTCTTCCAACATACTCTTTGAGATAATAATTATACTGTTTAATAAATTCAGGGTCCTTAATCGCCTCATCAAATGCTTTTTCAAGCTCATCAAGCGTATTCATAAGTGATTCAGAAACATACTGTCCACCAAATTCTCCATAATATCTGTTATCTTTTTTATCCATAATTTTTCTCCTGCTCTTTCCTTATATTTTTTATGAATTTTTCTGTTTTTTCTCTGTCTTTTCCTGCACCTGTATCTTTTTCGACACCCGAGCTTACATCGACAACATCAGGATTAACCTGTAATACCGCCTCTTTTACATTATCGGGATTAAGCCCGCCTGCAAGAAAAAATTTTTTTCCGCTGTATTTTATTTTTTCTTTTATGTCATTTATGCGGTGCCATCGGAAAGTTTTTCCGCTTCCCGGCACCCCGGCATCAAAAAGAATGCCATATATTTTGTCATTTTTAATCAGTTTTTCAATTTCATCATTAAAATTACTTTCTGTTTCTGCACCGTTAATTTCATCAGGCATATTGACAGCCCTTATTACCGGAATTGTTATTTTTTCAAGAATATCATCAGGCATATCTTTGTGTATCTGTATGTAATCAAATCCCACATCCGTTATTGCTTTAATCTGATTTATGTCGGGTGAAACAACAACAGCAGTTTTTTGAATACTTTTATCAAGCTTTTTTATCATTTCTGCTGCCCTGTCTATCGCAATATTTCTTTTGCTCTTTTCAAAGAAAAGCACCATTCCGGCATAATCAGGTTTTAATTCATTGATTATCCCAATATCCTCATCATATTTTATTCCGCATATTTTAATTCCCGTCATAAATTGCCTTCCATTCCAACGCAAGTCCTTTTGGATTTTCGTTTTCCATAAATGCTGTTCCTATAAGAAGTGCATCGGCACCGCTTGCCTTCAAAACTTTTATGTCATCATCATTTAAAACGCCGCTCTCGGATACAAGAACCGTTCCTTCAGGTGCTAATGAAGCGAGTTTTTTTGTTGTATCCAAAGATACTTCAAATGTCTTCAGATTGCGGTTGTTAATTCCTATTATTTTAACTCCGAGATTAATCATTCTTTGCATTTCCTCTTCGTTATGAACTTCGCACAGAACGTCAAGTGAAAGGCTGTATGCCAGGTCATATAATTCTTTGAACTTTTCATCGTCAAGTATTGCAGCAATAAGAAGTATTGCATCTGCCCCTATCACTTTTGCCTCATACACCTGATATTCATCAATTATAAAATCTTTTCGTATAATAGGAAGATTCGTAATCTTTCTTATCTGTTTAAGATAATCAGTATTTCCGAGAAAATAATCTTCTTCAGTGAGACATGATATCGCATCAACCGCATTATTATATTGGTCTATTCTGTCCGTAAGTTCAATTTTATTATTCATTTTCCCGTGACTTGGCGATGCCTTTTTAAATTCGCCTATAATTGAAAGCCCCTGCTTTCTTAAAGCATTATAAAAACTTATCGGGACGCGTTTTTCACTTAATGCGAGATTTTTCATATCCTGTTCACTTACATTTTCTTTATGCCGGACAAGTCTTTTCTTTTTTGCAGCTACTATATCATCAAGAATCATTTCATTTCCTCCCGCTTAAATTCTGTCATTTACAAAGTTTTCTATCATTCGTTTGCCATGCTCTGTATATATTGATTCAGGATGGAACTGAAGACCTACTGTTTTATACTCTTTATGTCTCACAGCCATTATCTCACCGTCATCTGTCTTTGCGATAACCGAAAGGCAGTCAGGAACTGTCTCAGGTATTATTGCAAGTGAATGATATCTTGCCACCTTTACAGGCGAATCAATTCCTGTAAACACGCTTGTTCCCGTATGTGTGACAAGCGACTGCTTGCCGTGAAATATCTTTTTTGCATGGTCGATTGTTGCTCCAAACGCCTCACCTATACACTGATGTCCGAGACATATGCCAAGAATCGGAATCGCCGGTGCGAATTTTTTTATTACATCAAGACATATTCCGGCTTCTTTTGGGCTCTTAGGTCCTGGAGAGATAACGATTCTTTCCGGATTCATTTTTTCAATTTCTTCTATTGTAATTTTATCATTCCTTACAACTTTTATATCATCATTAAATGTACCTATATACTGATAAAGATTGTATGTAAATGAATCATAGTTATCAATCAGCAAAATCATAAATTTTCCTCCTCAACGAGCGTTTTTGCAAGTGCCATTACTTTGTTGCAGCATTCCTGATATTCGTTTTCCGGTACCGAATCGGCAACTATTCCGGCTCCTGCCTGAAGATATACCTTATCGCCTTTTTTAATCATTGTTCTGATTGTTATACAAAAATTCATATTTCCGTCAAATGCAAGATATCCTGTTGCACCGCCATAAAGACCTCTTCTTACTGTCTCTAATTCATCTATAATTTCCATTGCACGGATTTTCGGTGCACCGCTTAATGTTCCTGCCGGTAAAAATGAGGAAACCATATCAAGCGGATGACATGAACCGTGTTTTTTTCCCTCAACAAGTGAAACAATATGCATTACATGTGAATACTTCTGGACTCTCATAAATTCTGTAACTTTGACACTGCCAATCTGCGATACCCTTCCGCAATCGTTTCTTGCAAGGTCAACAAGCATTACATGTTCTGCCTTTTCCTTTTCATCAGAAAGAAGTTCTCGCTCCAATGCTTCATCCTCTTCTTTAGTTTTTCCTCTTTTTCTCGTTCCTGCAATAGGACATGTATAAACATTGTTACCTGTCTGTTTTACAATCATTTCCGGTGAACTTCCGATTATCTCAAATTTTCCGAAATTATAATAATAAAGATACGGTGACGGATTAAGAACTCTTAATTGTTTATACAAATCAAATCCTGTCTGTTTAGTCTGTATTGTCCATCTTTGTGACAATACTGTCTGGAAAATATGACCTTCTTTAATATATTCTTTTATTTTATTTACTTTTTCAGAATACTGTTCAAGCGTATCCGACTTTTTTATTATCACTCCATCGTGATGATTTTTTATTTCACAGCTCTTTTTATTTTCATTTCCAGGAGTTCTCGCTTCATCAATAAGCTTTTCTGCCTCAGCAAGTGCTCTTTTCTTTCCCTCTTCGTTATCTTCGTCAAGAACGACCGCCGTAACCGTCTCTGCCATATGGTCTATGGCAATGAATTTAAGAGCAAGCATAAGCTGGATTGTCTCAATTCCAATCTCATCTTCATTATCATCCGGAAGATTTTCTGTATATCTTATAAAATCATATCCCAGACTTCCAACAAGTCCACCATTAAATTCATCCTGTGTTTCATCTGAATGTACTTCAAAAGAGCTGAAATATTCTTTTAATAAAACAAGTGGGTTTCCTTTTAGTTTTGTTACATTTCCATTGTTTTCAGTTATCACAAGACCATCTTTTTCTGACTGAACAAGTGCCTGCGGATCAACACCCATAAATGTATATTTTCCACTTTCTTTTTCATTACTTTCCATAAGGAAACCAATTCTATCACTTCCGAAATTTTCATACATCCAGATAGCAGTTTCATTTACTATACTGACTGTCTTTTTGTATGCTCTTAAAACTTTTTTCATAATCCAACTCCTTTGCATATAAAAAATCCCTGACAGCCATAAAAGCTGCCAGGGACGAATTAACGTGGTGCCACCCTTATTCACAAGATTGAAAATGTAGTCTATACATTGACATCCACTCTGATGTCTGTATAAAAAAAAGACATATCCAAACTGGATATGCCACCGTTTACAAAAACAAATCTTGTCTCATTCCGATACTTAATACCTGCCGGTATATAATATCTTTCCCCTGTAACGTGAGGTCACGTCGTAAGCTACTTATATATTCACCTACGCATCTCCCAAACCCATTCCATAAAGCCTTCCATATCAGTTCACACCTGCTCTGACTCTCTGTGATGTACGTGCCAAATGTACTATTTTGTTCAACGACTTTTTCTATTTACTTAACTTGTGATTGATTGTAACACTAAAAAATTTTCATGTCAATGTTTTTTTACTATTCTTCCATGAGTTTTTTTACAATTCTTCCATGAGTTCCGGAAGATTTTTTATATCATCTATTTTTGCAATATATTTATCACTGCTTACATTTCCAAAACCATAAGCTGCATAAATAAACGGAATCCCCGCATAATCCGCCGATTCGGCATCACCTGATGTATCTCCGGCATACACAGGGTTACAAAGATTATTTCTTTTTATAAGAATCTTATTACTCTCGCCCTTGCATGTTCTCGTCCTTCCCCAGCACTCAGTATCATCAAAATACTTTGCAAGCCTGTGAGCCTTTAAAAAAGCTTCTATATAGCCGTCCTGACAGTTGCTCACTATAAACAGCCTGTATCTTTTTGATAATAATGATAATACATTTTCAAGTCCGTCAAAAAGCCTTGCACCATGTTCTGAAAGATATTCATTTTCATACGCACACAATTCGTCCATAATCGCAGTCTGTACTTCTTTCGATTCCAACGGAAATAGTTTAGCCGCAATATCATACATTGGAAGTCCCATACATTCACCGAGTTCATTTATTGTAACCGGTGGTCTTTTTATTTCAGCGTGTCTTTTTAATACAACATTCCACGACTCACAGATTGGCACTGTTGAATCCCACAATGTTCCGTCAAGGTCAAATATTATTGAATCAAACATTTTCAAGTTCCTCCAGAAGCTTTTCAAGCTGTTCTTCCTGTGTTATATCATAAACTATCGAAAAACAATCTTTTGCAAGTCGATAATCCTGACTTTCCATCATTATCTGTCCGACACGATATATTACACCTATAGTATCTGATGATGGTCCCGGCTCAATTCCTTCATCATCAAACATTTTCTGCATTTCTTTAACGGAAAGCTTAGGCGTCTCCTGATTTAAAGCCTGCTCAATATAAGAAAGTTCTGCATCTGCATTATCTGTTTTATAATAAATATTGCTATATATATAACAGGCTCTTGCCACTTCCGGCTTGTATGCAGAAAGATAATAAAATCCCATATTTCTGTAATATCTGGCCATTGTTGCTCTTGTGCAGCAAAGCCTGTACGCCTCTTTTGTTGCTATCATATATCTTTTTAACATATTAAGATACTTGTAACATTCCGCAAGTCCAAGAATTGCATCCAAATCTACGGGATTCCAGCATATTGCGTTGCTGTATGCTTCAATACCTGCTTTATAACGCCCGCTTTTCACACACAAATCGCCATAGGACCTGTAATATTCACCATATGGAAGTTCACTTAGTACCACATCGCAATCAGGTTTGAAATAAAATGCATATATATAATATTCCATAACATGATTAAGGCTCATATATATATGTTCACAATTATCCTGTGGTTCGCTGATGCTTATATTTCCTCTTGCATCTATAGAACCTGCTCGTCTTACTTTCACCTGTTCTTCTATTGATTTAAGAAGTTCTTCAAGCATATGCATTGCTTTATCTGCTTCTTCATTTTTTACAAGTTCTTTAAATTCCTCGAAATATTTTTTTAATTCTTCCGGATTATTTATATTCACGATGACCCCTTTTTATATTTTTAATATTTTTTATAGTTGCTGTTAATACAGCTGATGTCCTCGGTGCGATATGAAGTGTTCTGTTGTCTATAACGCTTACACTTTCATCATCCGCCGAACATATTTTCACATTCCATGATGATGATTCAGAAATTTTTGGAAGTGCAAGTTCATGTGCTTCCCAATGCATGTTGTATGCAATATATATAAGCTCAAATTCATCATCTTTTCCTGCATTTGTCTTACAATCGGAATATTTTGTACAATACATTATTCCAATATGCCTGTTATAATTTTCTGTGACCTGATACCATGCACCGCTTCCATGATAAGAAATATCAGGGTAACCGCATGAAAGTGAATCAGAGGCAAGCAGCTTGTCTTTCATATGAAGGATATTATATTTTTTCCTGAATGAAATAAGTTTCTTTACAAATTCCGTCATTCTTTTTGATACTTCATTATCATTCCAGTTTACCCATGAAATTTCATTATCAAGGCAATATGGATTATTATTTCCAAGCTGGCTGTTAAGGAATTCATCACCACCGAAAATAAGTGGTGTTCCCGCTGAAAACATAAGCATCATAAGTGCATTTTTCATCTGCTTTTCCCTGAGAGCCAGAACTTTTTTCTTTTTCGTGCGGCCCTCAAATCCGCAGTTCCAGCTGTAATTGAAGCTTTCGCCATCACGGTTATTTTCATGATTTGCTTCATTATGTTTCCTGTCATAACTCACACAGTCGTTTAATGTAAATCCATTATGATTAGTAATATAATTAATTACCGCCGCATTCTGTGGATTATTTCTCTGTGTATTTATAAAATCTTCAAGCTGGTTATCGTCACCTTTCAGAAAACGTCTTATAATTCCAAGATACCCGTCATTATAATCTGCCATATGACGCACATGTCCTCTCTTGCCATCCCAGAACACTGTAATTATTTTGGTATATGAAAGAACAGGGTCTGTGGCACAGACATTTAATGCACATGGCGGACCATACAGATGCACTCCGTCAATATGATATTCCATCACCCAATAACGTATACAATCTGTGATAAGTTCAGGTGTCTCATCGCTAAAATACATCTCCATAATAACTTCTATTCCTTTTTTATGAAGCTGCTTTACCATATTTTTAAACTCATATGTGTAATCATTTTTGTATGATGCACACGAAGTAAAAGAAGCTTTCGGTGCAAAATGGAGTGCATTGCAATATCCCCAGTAATTAAGCGGACGTCCCTGCTCTGCCATTTTATACATTCCTGATGGTTTTTCATTTTCATCATAATCCGGAAAGCGTCCGGCTTCATCATATTCATAAGCCGGCATAAGTTCAACCGCCGTAATTCCAAGTTCTTTAAGATAATCTGCTTTCTGGATAATACCGTCAAAAGTCCCTTTATGTTTTACCATTGATGTTCTGCTTTTAGTATATCCACGGACATGAATTTTGTAAAAAATACTGTCTTCATATGGAGTCTGAAGAGGCATATCACCTTCCCAGTCAAATTCATCAAGCACAATTCTGCTCAGATATCTGGCATTATCCTGTATTTTATTAAATTCGCTGCAGCATGTAACTGTCTTTGCATACAAATCCGGTATCATTTTTCCATCTGACTCATAACAGTACATTGCTTTATCAAGATTTTCACCGGAAATATTACATGAAAACACATCGCCTGTCTTGTATGTTTCATCTAACTCTACTCTGCATTTCAGATTTTTTCTTCCGTCAAATATCAGCAGTGTTATATTATCAGAAACACATGCAAATGCAAAATTATATGACATACTTCCGGTTTTTTGTGCTCCACGCTGTGCCGGATTGCCTTTTTTTATATTTATCATTCTTTTCCACCCTTCAGACTGTATAAATTTTTCATCGCAGCTTTGTCGAGCTTATAATATCTCATTGCAAATAAAGTTATAAGCCAGCCAATAATAGGTATTATACAATAAAAGAAAATTGTCATCCATTTTAATGGCTGCGTAAGTTCGTCGCCAACCTGAGGAAACACTTTTGAATAACCTATAAGTGAAAGTGATATTCCCACAAAAAATGTTCCCAGTGCCGAAAATGATTTGTCAATAAATGAAAATAAAGCTCCCATGATTCCCGGAACAAAATGTCCGCTTATTGTATATTCATAATCAGTACAGTCAGCTATCATAGGCACAACCATATTGTTTGTTATTGATTTTACACCATTGAGCAGTGCAAATACTGTCAAAAATACTATCGTTATAAGATTAATATTCGTAACTGATACTTTTGTAAGGTCGCAAAAAATCATCATAATCATCAATACAGACTGGAATATAATTGCAAACCATGTCGCTCCTGTCATTGCTTTTTTCTGTCCATATTTCTGTGCATATTTAATTCCTATATAAATAATTCCAAGATTAGGTATTCCAACTATTATGCCAATAATTCCAGCAAGAGGATAATTTTTCATAAGTATGCCATATAGCATGACAATAACTGTAGAATTGCCGTAAACCATAGCAGCGAACTTATCTGACGCAGCCGCAATTATAAGCATTCTTATAGGTTTATTATGCTTTAAAATCGAAACATAATCGCGGAATTTAATATTCTGGGGCTTATCACCCGAATTATTATTTTCAAGATTAAAAAATTCTTTTCTATCTTTCTGCCATATTCCTATTACAGCCAGAACCGTACATATTGCCGATAAAATAACAACAGTTATTACAAATTCAGCAAAAAGCTCACTGGAATTAAAATTTTTATATTTATGTATAAGATATACCGAAACATAAAATGCTGTAAGACCATGTGCGAACATTATAAATGTTGAATCAAAAAATGTTATAAGCGGTCTCTGGTTTACATCGTTCGTTATAACTGACTGACCTGATTTTACAACTGTTGTCTGAAAAGTATATCCTATTATATACACAGCATAAATTATTATAAAATACGGTGCACGTATAATACGAGGCACAAGGTGTGTTGTAAAAAAAAGCACCAGTGAACTTGCTGCCATAAGAATATATCCAAGAACTATAAATGGTCTGAATTTTCCAAATCTGCCATTTGTCTTATCAAGAATATATCCTATAACAGGGTCTGTAATTCCGTCAAACACCCTCATTCCGGTAAGAATAAATGATATTACAACTACACCTATTCCCGCAATGCCATTGGCATAATATGATACATATCCCATCATTGCCAGAAATAAATTAGTCGATGTATTATTAAGCGAAAAAAAGGCTATCTGCCAGATATGTGCCCTATTTTGTTTTATTTTATTATCCTGCCCATGTACTTCTTTTTTCATTATATAGTCAAACTCCCTCACAGTCAAATTCAGGGATAAAGCTTTCCGATGCAGTCTCTCCCTCCTGGATAAAACCGTTTACAACTCCGAGTTCAATGGCATAATCAACAACTTCATCATATTCTTTATCTGTCACTTTCCGGTTTATCTCAGGGTACTTTTCAACCTGTTTCAGCGGTGTGTACTGGTTCATAATACTTATATAAATATCATCTTTAAAAGTTTCATATAAATACTTTATAACATTTTTTGAATCATATGTCATCCCCGGCAGTATAAGATGTCTTACTATCATTCCTCTTTTCATAATTCCACGTTTATCAAAAACTGGTTTTCCAACCTGTTTAAACATCTCATCAAGAGCTTTGGATGCAACATCAAAATAATCTTTTGCATTGGAATATTTAAGTGACAGTGAACTGTCCATATATTTCATATCCGGAAGATATATGTCAATAAGACCATCAAGAAGCTTTAAAGTTTCTATGTTTTCATAACTGCCTGTATTGTATACAATTGGAATTATCAGTCCGTTCCTTCTTGCTTTTTTTATAGCCTGTGCAATCTGCACCACAAAATGTGTCGGCGTTACAAGATTAATATTATTGGCACCTTTTTCCTGCAATTCCAGAAAAATATCAGCAAGCCTGTCAATGCTGATAATCTTCCCTGTTTGTGCCGCAGCTATATTTCTGTTCTGACAAAATACACATCTTAAAGTACATCCTGAAAAAAACACAGCTCCTGAGCCTTCCTCTCCTGAAATACATGGCTCTTCCCACATATGCAGGGCCGCTCTTGCAACACAGAGTTCATCCGTCATAAGGCAGTAGCCTTTTTCTTTATTTTTTCTGTTTTTTTTACAATTTCTTGGACATAATTTACATTCGGACATTTCCTTATCCGCAATATTTTCAGTCATGTTCTTTCCCTTTTTCATTCATAAGTTCCTGCATCTTCGCAAATGCTTCCTTTATTCCTCCGACGCCATTTACAAGTCCTTTATCTACAGCTTCCTGTCCGACAAGAATTGTTCCTAAGTCTTTTGTCAGAATTCCGGTGTTCATCATCATTTTCTCCAGTTCATCTTCCGAAACCTTTGAATGTGATGATATAAACCTGACAATTCTGTCCTGTATCATTTTAAAATAATCAAATGTCTGTGGTGCACCTATAATCGTTCCATTCATTCTTACAGGATGAATAATCATAGTTGCCGTCGGTGCAATAAAACTATAATCTGTACTCACTGCAAGCGGTACTCCTATGCTGTGTGAATCACCAAGCACAAGCGAAACTGTCGGCTTTGACATTGAAGCAATCATCTCTGCAAGAGCCAGCCCTGCACTTACATCACCACCAACTGTATTCATAAGAAATAATACACCATCTATCTCTTCATTATCTTCAATTGATGCAAGCTGTGGCAGAATATGCTCATACTTTGTTGATTTACTTGATGCCGGAAGAACATCGTGTCCTTCTATTTCACCGATAATCGTCATTAAATGTATTTTACCATGTTTTTTATTATTCTCAAGCACTACCTGTCCAAAGTCCTGAATTTTCTTATCTTTTTCCTTTTCTTCCATATACTGCCCCCCCCCATTTTTATAAATTAAAACATATTATCACTCAATAGTATTGTGCTTTTAAAATTTATTTTTATTCACTTATGGATATACTATTCACATTAAGACATATTGCAATGAATGACCGCTTATATTAAAATAAAATATAGTTTTTAATTATGGACTGTTGAAACAGTTCTATTCAAATGTAATTTTTACACAAGCGGCAAAAGTTTAATTTGCATATAATTAAACGCAGAATTGGAGAACTCTGATGATTGATTTAACAAAAATGATAGACAGTTTCACACACAGGCATGTTTTTATACAAACGCACAATTTTCCTGACCCCGATGCAATAGCAAGTGCTTACGGTCTTCAGTATCTTCTGCACAGCAGAGGTCTTGAATCTACTATTATTTACAAAGGAAAAGTTGAACACGGAAGTTCAAATGCAATGGTTAAAAAGCTTGGTATTGAAATCATTGAATATTCTGATATGACTGAGATGTCACAGGATGCAGAAATAATTCTTGTTGATTCGCAGAAAGGCAATGCCAATATAATCGACATGCCCGGAAATGAGGTGGTCTGCATTGACCATCATCCTATATTTGGTAAATCACAATATACTTTTTCTGATATAAGACCTGAAGTTGGTGCATGTGCTTCAATGATAGCACAATATATTTTTGATGAAGGTCTGCAGATACCCGACAATATTGCAACAGCACTTTTATACGGAATACGTATTGATACTGCCGGATTGAGCCGTGGTATGTCCAATCTTGACCTTGATATGTTTTATAAATTATTCAATCTTGCCGACCGCAAAAAGATTGCCGAACTTGATAACAACACTCTGCGTCAGACAGACCTGCTTGCATATTCCTCAGCAATTAACAGCATAAAAACATATGGAAAAACATCATATGCCAATACCGGATATAACAGTCCAGAACCGCTTATTGCTGCAATATCTGATTTTATTATGATGCTCGACACAACTGACAACACAGTCGTTTACTCTGTAAAAGATGACGGAATAAAAATATCTGTACGAAGCGTCGGAACAATTAACGCCGGAAAGGTTGCCAATCAGGCACTTGAGGGCATCGGAAGCGGCGGCGGACACGAAAATATGGCCGGTGGTTTCGTTCCTTATGATAAACGTATTACAGACCCTGTCCACAACGATAAATATATTTCCGAGCTGACCAATGAAATTGAACAGCGTTTTGCCAATGTGATCGATGGCTGAACACCTTCTGACTACCAAAAAACACTTGATTTTCACCTAAAACCGACAAACATTTTTTACATGTAAAAATCCCCGCAAGCCTCTATCTACAAGGTTTTGCGGGGATTTTTGATGCAAGCTACCAGCCGGAATCGAACCGGCGACCTTCTCATTACGAGTGAGACGCTCTACCGACTGAGCCATGGTAGCATGAAACAAAAGTTATGTTACCATATCAAACAAAAAAAGTAAAGATTTTTTACAACTTTTATCATTTTCCTGGCATATGCATGCTTATGCCGGACACTTCCAACACAAATGCATAATATAAGATATAACCTGATTGGAGCCCTGTTATGAAAAATATTCTTTCCATTAAAAATGTAAGCTATTCTTATCATACACAGGAAGGTGAAACTCCCGCCCTGACTGGCATAAGTTTTGATGTCAGCTCAGGAAGCTTCACATGTATTGTCGGTCCGTCCGGATGCGGCAAATCTACACTTCTTTCCCTGATTTCAGGGCTTTTGCATCCCGACAGCGGTGAAATATATATAAATGGATGTAGCTCATCCGGTTCACTTCTTCATATAGGATATATGCTTCAAAAAGACAGTCTTTTTGAGTGGCGTTCTGTTTATAAAAATGTCCTGCTTGGTCTTGAAACAAGAAAAATGCTCACATCGGAAAAAAAGGAACTTGCTGATAAAATGCTTGAAACTTATGGTCTTGCCAATTTTAAAAATGTAAAACCTTCACAGCTTTCAGGTGGAATGAGACAGCGTGTAGCCCTCATAAGAACACTCGCACTTGAACCTGATATACTTCTTCTTGACGAACCATTCTCTGCTCTTGATTATCAGACCAGACTTGAAGTAAGCGACGACATATATAAAATTCTGAAAGAGCAGAACAAAACGGCAATCCTTGTAACTCATGACATTTCCGAAGCAATTGCAATGGGTGACAAGGTTATTATTTTAAGTGCAAGACCCGGACGAATTAATAAAATTATAGATATAACATTTGATAATCTGACAGACGGACGCACACCTTTTAAAGCAAGAAGTTCTCCCGGATTTTCTGATTATTTCAACACAATATGGAAGGAGCTGGTACAATGAGTGCACAACAGCAGGCCTACCTTAAACAAATAAAAAAATACAAATTATTTATCACATTATCGAGGATTTTTCTTTTTGTTATTTTCCTCTTTTTGTGGGAAATTTCGGCAAGATTCGGCTTGATAGAAGCTTTTATATTCAGTTCACCATCAAGAATCTGCATATGTTTTTATAAAATGCTGATTGACGGAAGCATATTAAAGCATGCTGCTATTACACTCGGCGAAACTTTTTTCAGCTTTGGTCTCATAATTGTATTCAGTATTGGCACCGCCCTGCTTTTATGGCTTTGCAAGCCACTATCCGACATACTTGAACCGTACCTTGTAGTTCTTAACAGTCTTCCTAAATCAGCACTTGCACCAATGCTCATTGTCTGGCTTGGTAACAATGCGAAAGCTATTATTGTAACAGCCATATCCGTTGCAATTTTTGGCACAATACTAAATATATACACAAGCTTTGCCGATACAGACCCTGATAAAATCAAGCTTATGAAAACTTTCGGTGGAAGCCGTTTCCAGATTCTTACAAAGCTTATCCTTCCGGCATCATTAAACACAATTGTAAGTAATATGAAAGTCAATATCGGTCTCTGTCTTGTCGGCGTAATCATTGGTGAATTCCTTGCTGCAAGAGCCGGACTTGGATATGTAATAATTTACAACAGTCAGATTTTTAATATGGATCCTATTGCAATGTCAATAATTATTCTGTGCATTATTTCAATGATACTTTTCAAAATTATTGATTTAATACAGAAATGTGTTGAAAAATTATATTAGCCTTTCATAATTTTTATTGACTTTTTATATTATTCGTATTAGTATATATTATATAAATTTTAATGGGGTACTTAATATGATTTCACTAACTATCAAAGATACTAAGACTTTCATGTCTCATCTTCTTATAAAAGACACATTTGATAATATGCTCCTATCAGAAGCAGCCATAGTAACGGGCAACACCTATAATATCAATGGTTCAATCAACCGTTCTTTTTTCTCTGATGATGAGCTGGCTTCACTGGCCAGCCCGTCATATTCGCAGTGGTCTAAGATAAAGCCGGTGTGTTTTGGTCTCATTAAAGGTAACAAAGTTCCTACATCATTGAAGATAATATTTCTCTTATCAGAAGGTGACACATCACAGCTGGCCGGGCAGACCGACATTAATCCAGAAGATATCAACGGACTTTTTATAAATATACGCTATTCTGACTCAGGACTTACGCTTGTAACAGGAACCTCTGTCAGAACATTTACACTGGATAAGTCACTTGAACATGCTTTTGACTCATATGTAAAAGTATTCCTTGAAACCTCCGGCATTAACTATGAAGAAATTTCATAGAATTTTAATAATCTCCTGCAGCCGTGTATTTATGCGTATTACGCCCCTTTCTGTTAGCACTCATTTGTTTTGAGTGCTAATTTCTTCTTGACTTTGTTCATTTCCTGTATTAAATTACATTCTAGATTGATTTATGTTAAATTCATTTTGAATTAACAGGCACATAAAAGCTTATCAGGCTTTTAAATATATTTAATGGAGGATTGATTAATATGGCAAACGAACATGGTAATTTATCAATTAACAGCCAGAATATTTTCCCTATAATTAAAAAATGGATGTATTCTGACCATGATATTTTCTACAGAGAATTAATTTCTAATGGTTGTGATGCAATTACAAAGCTAAAAAAACTTTCTTTAATTGGTGAGTATGAAGCCCCTGATGATATTGAATATAAACTTGACGTTAAAGTAAGTCCTAAAAACAAGACTATCAAAATCATTGATAATGGTATTGGTATGACTAAGGATGAAGTAAATGAATATATTAACCAGATAGCATTTTCAGGTGCAGAAGCTTTCCTTGAAAAATACAAGGACAAGACTAACGAAGACCAGATTATCGGTCATTTTGGTCTCGGTTTCTACTCTGCATTTATGGTTGCTGACAAAGTAACTATCGACACGTTCTCTTTCCAGAAAGATGCAACAGCAGTTCATTGGGAATGTGACGGCGGTACTGAATATGACATGAAAGATTCTGACAAGCAGAATGTCGGCACAGAAATCACACTTTACCTTAATGAAGACAGTTATGAATTTGCAAATGAATATAAAGCAAGAGAAGTTATTGAAAAATACTGCTCATTCATGCCTGTACCTATCTTTTTAACTAACGAGGATGAAGAACCAAAGACAGAGGAAATTCCTGAGGAAGAAGTTACAGAAAAAGATACTGTTATTGAGACATTTATAAAAGAAGCCGAGACAGAAGAAGTCGAAAAAGAAGACGGAACAAAGGAAACAGTCGAAAAAACTCCTGCCAAAAAAATGGCTAAAATAGTAAAACGTCCTGTTCCTTTAAATGATATTAATCCACTTTGGACAAAACATCCAAACGAATGCAGCGATGAAGATTACAAAGAATTTTACCGCAATGTATTCCACGATTATAAAGAACCTTTATTCTGGATTCATCTGAACATGGATTATCCATTTAATTTAAAAGGTATTCTTTATTTTCCAAAGATTAACACAGAGTATGAAACTATTGAAGGCACAATAAAGCTTTATAATAATCAGGTATTCGTTGCTGATAACATAAAAGAAGTTATACCTGAATTCCTGCTTCTTCTCAAAGGCGTTATTGACTGCCCTGACCTTCCTCTTAATGTTTCAAGAAGTGCATTACAAAATGATGGTTTCGTTAAGAAGATTTCTGAGTATATTACTAAAAAAGTCGGTGACAAGCTCACAGGAATGTACAAAACACAGAAAGAATCATATGAAAAATATTGGGATGACATCAATCCATTTATCAAATTCGGCTGTTTAAAAGATGAAAAATTTGCAGAAAAAATGAATGATTATATTATCTTTAAGAACATTGACGGCAAATATCTCACACTCAAGGAATGTCTTGAAGAGAATAAAGAACATCATGAAAATACCGTATTCTATGTTACTGATGAAACAGAACAGAGCCAGTATATCAACATGTTTAAAGAAGCCGGTATTGATGCTGTAATCCTTACACATAACATTGATCAGCCATTCATAACTCACCTTGAGTCTAAAAACGAAGGTGTTAAATTTGCAAGAATAGATGCTGACTTATCAGACAGCTTCAAGGAAGAAACAAGTGAAGATGAATTGAAAGAAATATCTGAAACACTCACTGAAACTTTCAAGAAAGCTCTTGGCAAAGATAATCTTAATGTCAAAGTTGAAAAGTTAAAGAATGCATCTATTTCATCAATGATTACTCTATCTGAACAGGACAGACGTATGCAGGATATGATGAAAATGTATAATATGTATGGCATGGATCCATCTATGTTTGGTGCCAACAGCCAGACACTTGTCCTCAATGCCAATAATGAACTTGTCAAATATATTGCTGAACATAAAGATGGCGAAAATACAACTCTCATGTGTGAACAGCTTTATGATCTTGCTATGCTCAGTCATGCACCACTCACACCTGAACAGATGACTAATTTTATTGCAAGAAGTAATAAAATTATGGAATTGCTTGCTAAATAAGCAATTTTAACGTATTATATAAAAGAAAGGCACTGGGATTATATTGCCTCAGTGCCTTTCTTTTAAATTTTTTAAAATGAGGGTTATTATGTCAGATTATAACAATACACACAGTAACAATACTAATGACGATTTATATGATGATGACTATATTACATATGAAGAAACAAATGATGATGATTATATAGATGATGATGTTCTTGATCCGGAATTAGATGATTTCGATATTTATAGACAAAATCATTCTACAAACAAAAAATCATCATTAAATAAACAAAAACCAAAGCTCAATCCTTTTGTTGAAGAGGCTTTAAGCATAATCAAACTAATTGCCGTTGCATTTATAATAGCATTTATTTTTACACAATATATTATTGTAAATGCCGAAGTACCTACAGGTTCAATGAAAAATACCATCATGGAGGGTGACAGGCTTATCGGTTTCAGATTATCTTATTTGTTCAGCAAACCTGAACGTGGCGATGTAATAATTTTCAAATATCCTGATGATGAAAAACAAAATTTTGTCAAACGTGTAATCGGAATACCCGGTGATGTCGTTCAGATTATTCATGGAAAAGTTTATGTCAATGGTAATGAGCTGGATGAACCTTATTTACGTGAACCTATGAACGATAATGAAGAAGAACAGGTGTTTGTTGTTCCTGAAGGTCACTATTTCGTAATGGGTGATAACCGTAATGATTCTTTGGATTCAAGATATTGGAAAACAAGTAATTATGTTTCAGAAAAGAAAATTCTTGCAAAAGTAATATTCAGATATTACAACCAATCAAGACATAAAATTAATTTCAAATTATTTAATTGATTTGAATAAACTACACATTTTTGCACATATTAAACATGTTCGGAATATCCGGACATGTTTTTTTCGCGGAAATAATTATTTACGCAGAACAGGAGGATTTTATGACCACTTTAGGATGTAATGTAAACGCATGTTCACACAACAAAGACAATTGCTGCTGCCTTTCATCAATCGAAGTTCATGGAAACAGTGCATGTAAATGTGATGAAACATGCTGCGGTAGTTTCTACGAAGCCGACAGCGAAACAGCAAAAAACGCAAGCGAATCTCCTAAAATCAATCTAAGCATCTCATGTGAGGCTTCTAATTGTGTATATAACGAAGACAAAAAATGTAGTGCCGACCATATCGATATCTCAGGCATCTGTGCACAGGATGCATCAGAAACTGTCTGTGCTTCATTTAAGTGTAAGTAGTATAAATAATGGGAGAAACGTGTACCGCAAGGTGCACTATAAATAATAAGAAGTCCGCCATAAGCGGACTTCCCATTATTTATCAGAAAAGTGATAATTATTTCCACCAAGTTTTTTAATAAAATACATTGCCTCATCTGCAGCCGATACAATAGAATCTTCATTTGTTCCATTCTCGGGCACAATTGCAATTCCAAGACTTGAATGAATATTTATCATCGCATTGTCAACTTCATATGATTCTTTAAAAGAATCAATTATACGCTGTGCATACTGCCCTACAACGTTATAATCATGACTGTCAACGATAACAGTAAATTCATCGCCTGCAAATCTGTATACACGGAACAGATTATCATTTATCTTTTGTATTCTCTGGGCAACTTCCCTTAGAACCATATCTCCGCTATTATGTCCGTAGGTATCATTAATATGCTTAAATTTATCAATATCAAACAAAAATACACTAAATTGCTTATTATCGCCAAAATACTTTATCAAATCTTCCTTAAATGCCATTCTGTTCGGAAGACCTGTCAACATATCATGATTTGCAAGTTTTTCATATTTTTCCGTTGAAATACTTAAATTCTTATTTATCTTCTCTTTATGCATATTAGATGCAAACAGGCATACAGATATAACAATTAGAATTGCTATTATAATTCCAGAAAAGATAATAATATCCCTATTTCTTTCAAAAAAATTCTGCTCATGATTGATAATAATTGCAGTTTTAGGAAGCAATTTTGATGAAACTTCATATTTTTTCATAACATTCTCATCAAACATAATCACTCTCGGCGGTTCT
>ERZ780162.920-NODE-920-length-21659-cov-4.005740_pt1 | contig 21659 bp, 19 predicted proteins | sample MGYA00511474_ERZ780162 | MGnify/ENA primary metagenome ERZ780162 (study PRJEB29588, sample SAMEA2143633) | human gut metagenome | biome: human gut; feature: human-associated habitat; material: faeces | place: Denmark | collected 2008/2010 ...
AGGTCCCCGACATGCTGGTGGGCGCCGGCACCGTCCTCACCACCGAGCAGGCCGACCGGGCCATCGCCGCCGGGGCCCAGTTTATCGTCAGCCCCGGCTTCAACCCCGTTGTCACCCGCTATGTCATTGACAAGGGCGTCCCCATGATGCCCGGCACCGCCACCCCCGGCGAGATGGAGCAGGCCATGAGCATGGGCCTGGACGTGGTCAAGTTCTTCCCCGCCGAGCAGAACGGCGGCGTGGCCAAGCTGAAGGCGGTGGCCGGCCCCTACACCACCCTGCGGTGGATGCCCACCGGCGGCGTGAACACCAAGAACATGATGGACTACCTGAGCTTCGATAAGATCATCGCCTGCGGCGGCACCTGGATGGTGAAAAAGGATCTGATCGAGGGGGAGAAGTGGGACGAGATCACCCGCATCTGCCAGGAGGCCGTCAAGACCATGATGGGCTTCACTCTGGCCCATGTGGGCATCAACTGCGCCAACGCCGACGAGGCCGCCCAGACCGCCAAGACCCTGTGCGCCCTGTTCGGCCTGGAGTACAAGGCGGGCAACTCCTCCGACTTTGCCGGCTCCATGGTGGAGTGCAACAAGGCCCCCGGCCGGGGCGCCAACGGCCACATCGCCATCGGCACCTACAATGTGGACCGGGCGGTGTACCACCTGGGCCTCCAGGGCGTCCGCTTTGACCAGGCCAGCCGTAAGACCGACGCCAAGGGCAACACCAAGGCCATCTACCTCCAGGACGAGGTGGGCGGCTTCGCCATCCACCTGGTAAAGCGCTGATTTTCCTTTTGGACCGATAAACTTTACAATATTTAAGGAGTGCTGAACATGAAAGTCGTTACCTTCGGCGAGCTGATGATCCGGCTCCAGCCCTACAACTACGAGCGCTTTGTCCAGGCGGACCACCTGGAGTTCACCTTCGGCGGCGGCGAGGCCAACGTGGCCGTCTCCCTGGCCAACTACGGCCTGGACGCCGCCTACGTCACCAAGCTGCCCGCCCACGCCATCGGCCAGGCGGCGGTGAACTCCCTGCGCCGCTACGGCGTGGACACCTCCATGATCGTCCGGGGCGGCGACCGTGTGGGCATCTACTTCAACGAGAAGGGCGCCTCCCAGCGGGGCAGCGTGTGCATCTATGACCGGGCCCACTCCGCCATTCAGGAGTCCCAGCCCTCCGACTTCGACTGGGACAAGATCTTCGAGGGGGTGGACTGGTTCCACTTCACCGGCATCACTCCGGCCCTGGGGCCCAACCTGGTGGAGACCTGCAAGGAGGCCTGCAAGGCCGCCAAGGCCCACGGGGTGAAGATCTCCTGCGACCTGAACTACCGGGGCAAGCTGTGGACCCGGGAGCAGGCCCGGGAGGCCATGACCGAGCTGTGCCAGTACGTGGACGTGTGCATCTCCAACGAGGAGGACGCCAAGGACGTGTTCGGCATCGAGGCCGAGGCCACCGACATCTATGCCGGCGAGATCAACCACGAGGGCTACAAGTCTGTGGCCAAGCAGCTGGCTGACAAGTTCGGCTTTGAGAAGGTGGCCATCACCCTGCGGGAGTCCCACTCCGCCTCCGACAACGGCTGGAGCGCCATGCTCTACGACGCTGCCTCCAACGAGTACTGCTTCTCCAAAAAGTACGAGCTGCGCATCATCGACCGTGTGGGCGGCGGCGACAGCTTCGGCGGCGGCCTGATCTACGCTCTGCTCAACGGCAAGAGCACCCAGGACGCGGTGGAGTTCGCCGTGGCGGCCTCCGCCCTCAAGCACACCATTGAGGGCGACTACAACATGGTCACCGTGGCCGAGGTGGAGAAGCTGGCCGGCGGCGACGGCTCCGGCCGCATCCAGCGTTAACATTACAGCATCTTCCTGATCCAGATACACAGCGAGAGAGGACCGGTCCCCTGCGGCGATCGGTCCTCTTTCCATCAGCCGCAATCCATCCCGTCCGGTGAGCGCGGGCGGGAAAAATTTGAAAGGGGTGTACTTTATGGAGCACTTCAATCCTTTGCTTCGGGAGGCCAGCTCCCCCCAGAAATTCATCACCATCGGCGAGATCATGCTGCGGCTCACACCCCCGGACTACGAGAAGATCCGCATGGCCACCAGCTTCCAGGCCAGCTACGGCGGCAGCGAGGCGAACATTGCCCTGGCTCTGGCCAATCTGGGCATCGACAGCACCTTCTTCAGCGTGGTCCCCAACAACAGCGTGGGCAAGAGCGCCGTGCGTATGCTGCGCAGCAATGACGTCCACTGCACCCCCATGATCCTCTCCACTCCAGAGGAGACCCCCACCCACCGTCTGGGCACCTACTACCTGGAGACCGGCTACGGCATCCGGCCCAGCAAGGTCACTTATGACCGGATGCACAGCGCCTTTGTGGAGTACGATTACGGCCGGGTGGACCTGGACGCCCTGCTGGAAGGCTTCGACTGGCTCCACCTCAGCGGCATCACCCCCGCTCTGGGCCCCGGCTGCGCCAAGCTCACCCTGGACTGTTTGAAAACGGCCAAGGCCCACGGCCTCACCGTCAGCTTTGACGGCAACTTCCGCTCCGCCCTGTGGACCTGGGAGGAGGCCCGTGACTTCTGCACCCAGTGCCTGCCCTATGTGGACGTGCTGCTGGGCATCGAGCCCTATCACCTGTGGCGGGACGAGGCGGACCACAGCAAGGGGGACTGGAAGGACGGGGTTCCCCTCCAGCCCAGCTATGAGCAGCAGGAGGAGATTTTCCAGGCCTTTGTGGACCGCTACCCCAACCTCAAGTGCATCGCCCGCCATGTGCGCTACGCCCACAGCGGCAGTGAGAACAGCCTGAAGGCCTTCATGTGGTATGAGGGGCATACCTTTGAGAGCCGCCTGTTCACCTTCACCATTCTGGACCGGGTGGGGGGCGGCGACGCCTTCGCCAGCGGCCTTATCTACGCCATGATGCACCAGTACAAGCCCATGGATATGCTCAACTTCGCCGTGGCCAGCAGCGCCATCAAACACCCCATCCATGGGGACGGCAACATCACCGACGACGCGGACACCATCCGCAGCCTGATGAATATGAACTACGACATCAAGCGGTAAATCCACATCCGGACCCCAGGGGCCTCCGGCGGGCAGTCTGTCCGCCGGAGGCCTTTTTTATCCTGCATTGTTCCGGGCACACCGGCGGCTCCGGGAAAATAGAGAATAATTTTACTCTTTCTTTATGACAACTCCGGGAGCAATCCGGAGCAATCTGTGGTATGATACAGAGAAAGACGTCAGGCTGGAAAATTTCCTTTTCCGAAGAACCGTCCGCCTGGAGGAGGCGCTGCAATGAAGCGAACCATTTTATGCTATGGGGATTCCAACACCTACGGCTATGATCCCCAGTCCCCCCTGGGCGGGCGGTACCCGCCCCAGGTGCGCTGGACGGATCAGCTGGCCGCTCTTCAGCCGGACCGGCAGATCGTCAATTTGGGGGAGAACGGCCGGGCGGTCCCCCGCCGCCCCTGGGAGGTCCAGCGCCTGGAGGAGGCGCTGAAGCGCTCCTCCCCCGTGGATGCGGTAGTGATCCTGCTGGGCAGCAACGACCTGCTGCAGATGTCCCCGCCCCAGGCGGAGGTGGTAGTGGAGCGGATGCGCGCCCTCCTGGCCTGGCTCCTGGTACGGCGGGGGCAGGGGGGGGGCCAGACGCAATTTCTCCTTTCCGCGCCGCCGCTCATGCGCCGGGGCGCCTGGGTGGCGGATGACGCCTGGGTGGAGGCCTCCCGCCATCTGGCGGAGCAGTACGGCGCCCTGGCCCGGGAACAGGGAATCGCCTTTGCCGACGGGAGCGCGTGGGGGGTGGAGCTGGCCTTTGACGGCGTCCACTTCACCCAGCGGGGCCACCTGGCCTTCGCCCAGGGGATGGACCGTGCGCTGCGGGCCCTGGGTCTGTAATGTTTACAAACCCGCCCTTGTTTCCGCTCGAAAACTCCGGTATAATGAGAGACAGCCCGGAGATACCTCTCTGCGGACAAAGGAGTGAGTTTATGGATCAATTTCGCAACAAGAGCGGCTATATCTGTGATATGGACGGCGTGATCTATCACGGGAACCGTCTGCTGCCCGGCGCCAAGGAGTTTGTGGAGTGGCTGTACCGGGAGAAAAAGAAGTTTTTGTTTCTGACCAACAACAGCGGCAAGACTCCCCGGGAGCTGCAGGACAAGCTCGCCCGCATGGGGCTGGAGGTGGACGAGCAGCACTTCTATACCAGCGCTCTGGCCACGGCGGAGTTCATCGCCGCCCAGATGCCGGGGGCCAAGGCCTATGTCATCGGGGAGCCCGGGCTGTACAACGCCCTGTACGACCGGGGCATCACCCTCAGCGACATCAATCCGGACTATGTGGTCATGGGGGAGTCCCCCAACTACAACTACGACGCCATCTGCAAGGCGGTCCACCTGGTGCAGAAGGGGGCCCGGTTCATCGGCTGCAACTCCGACCTCACCGGCCCCACTGAGGAGGGGCTGGTCCCCTCCTGCCGGGCCCTGGTGGCCCCCATTGAGATGGCCACCGGCCAGCAGGCCTACTTCATCGGAAAGCCCAACCCCCTGATGATGCGCACCGGCCTGAAGCTGCTGGGGGTCCACTCCCAGGACGCCGCCATCATCGGCGACCGGATGGACACCGACATTGTGGCCGGCATCGAGAGCGGCCTGGACACCCTGCTGGTCCTCTCCGGCGTCACCACCCGGGAGGAGATGGAGCGCTTCCCCTACCGGCCCCGCCTGATCCTCAACGGGGTGGGAGAGATCCCGCCCGCCCAGGCATAACGCGGTTTTTATGAAAGCCTCTGGATATTCCAGAGGCTTCCAGTTTGTCGAAAAACCTGTGCAGAATAAAATCCGCCTGAGTCAGGGCGGGGGAGCTCGAGGGGGCGGCAGCCCGCCTCGAGTGGGATCGAATGCCCTGAATGCCTTGCTTGGCAAGGCGTTCAGCGAGCGCAGCGAGGACTTTTCCGCCGCGCAGCGGCGGGAAAGTAACGGCATTTTTGCAGGCTGCCCTGCGGAGGGCGGGCGTCTATTATTTTTGCAGAAGCAGCCGCTCGATCAGCTGCACGGACCCCTCGATGCCGTAGCTGGCCGAGTTGATGCACAGGTCGTAGTTGACCACGTCTCCCCACTTCCGGCTGGTGAAAAACTCGTAGTAGGAGCGGTGGCGGTGGTCCACCTTCTTGAGGAACTTCCGGGCGCTCTTATAGTCCAGGTTGTCCTGCTTCATCACCCGGCGCACCCGCACCTCGAAGGGAGCGTTGACGAAAATGCTCACATGGGGGATCTGGTGGTTGGTGAGGATCACGTCGGCGCAGCGGCCCATAATGACAAAGTCCTCCCGCCGGGCCATGTCGCAGATCAATTCGCTCTGGTTGAAAAAGACCGCCTCCGCCTTGGGCAGGCCGTGGTAGCGGCTGAACTCCCGGATGCGGGCCTTGAGCCCCTTCGGCTTCTCCACCGCCATGGGGTCTTGATTCAGATCCTGGGGGTTGGTGAAGCTGGCCCGGTCACGGATGTGGTCCTGCTGGGCCTCCAGCCGCTTCAGAACCTCGGCAAAGATCTCTGTGTCATAGTAGTTGATCTTCAGGGTGTCCGCCAGATTGAAGCCCACGTCGGTCCCGGCGCTGCCATAGGTGCGGCCGATGCAGATCACCAGGTGGTTTCCCGCGCTGAACCGGCCCTTCCAGCTGTTCTGGGAGAAGGACTGGTTGAGCCCCGCCAGAGTTTCGTCCAAAATATCCACCGCGCCGAAGCGGTCGGGCAGCTTCTGGATCAGCTTCCAGATCTCGTTGTACTCGGTCATCACCCGGGAGCGCTCCTGCCGCTCGGGAATGGTGCGGGCCATGTTGCCGATCAGGGCCAGGGAGCTGCGCAGGTAGTGGCTGGTGCGGTGCTCCTTCATGATCTGGGTCAGCTCCCGGATGGACTCCTCCCGGCTGGCGTTGAACACCCGGCCCAGGCCGGACCCCAGCACCCGGTAGACCTCGGCGTCCAGATCATACAGGCGGTTTGCGATCTCAAGCACTAAATTTCTCGTCTCTTCCATGACAACTCAGCCCTCCTCACATGAAAAAGATCAGCGTATCCAGGATAAAGACGGGGATCAGGAAGCGCACCGACCAGAACATATACCCGAAGAAGGACGGCATGCGGATACCATTTTCATCCGAGATGGACTTGACCATAAAGTTGGGCGCGTTGCCGATATAGGTGTTGGCCCCCATGAATACCGCGCCGCAGGAGATGGCCGCCAGCATCTTGGTGGGCACGACCCCCAGGGTGGTGGCCAGCCCGGTCTGTGCCCCCTGGGCACAGGCCGCCGTCAGGAAGACCAGATAGGTGGGGGTGTTGTCCAGGAAGCTGGACAGGGCGCCGGTGGCCCAGAACATCTCCGCCGGGTGGGTGAGCCCCAGCTCGCCGCCCTTGGCGGTGAGGAGCATCAGGGCGGGCTGCATGGTGATGAAGATGCCCACAAAGAGCACCGCCACCTCCTGGATGGCCCCCCAGGTGAAATGGTTGGATTTGCGCACCGACACATCGGTGGTCTTGAAGGAGAGGAACGCCGCCAGGAGGATAATAATGATCTCCAGCAGCGCGGGGATGGTGAGGGTGACCTCGCCGAAGATGGGAATGCCGATCACCTCGCCCGCCTCATTCTGGAACATGGGGAGGGTGGGGAGCACCCCGCTGAGCACCACGGCGGCCACGATCATCACCAGGAAGATCAGATTGTGGAGCCCCCGGATGTGGATCTCCGTGCCCGGCTTCCGGATGTCGGGCATGTTGCCGGCGGCGATGTCCTTGCGGTAGGCCCGCATGTCGATCCAGTAAAAGACCGCCAGCAGGATCACCGCGTTGAACAGCAGCACCGGGGCCAGCTGAAGGCTCCAGAAGAAGGGCACGCCCCGGGAGAAGCCCATGAGCAGCGGAGGGTCCCCGATGGGGGTCAGGCAGCCGCCCATGTTGGAGATCAGGAAGATGAAAAACACCATGATGTGGCTGCGGTGCCGCCGCCAGGCGTTCATTTTGATCACCGGACGGACCATGAGCATGCTGGCCCCGGTGGTGCCGATCCAGCTGGACAGCACCGTGCCCAGGAGCAGGAGAAACACATTGATTCGGGGAGAACCGGCCAGATCCCCCTCCAGAGAGATATTGCCGGCCACGCAGAACAGGCCGAACAACAGCACAATAAAGGTGAGGTAGTCGCCGATCAGGCACTCCAGCGCCGTCTCCATCGCCGTACCCAGTCCCCCCATCAGAGCATACGGGATGAGAAAGGCCAGCGACCAGAACGCCACCGCCAAGGGCTGATGGCTCTCCCACCACGAGGAGCACAGCAGCGGACACAGGGCGATGCACAGCAGCAGCCCCGCAAAGGGGATGCTCAGCCAAAGCGGGACCTCTCCCCCCGCTCCGGACAGGGAGGCCCGATTCCAAATTCCCATCAGGAGCATCCCCAGCATCAGGAGCGCTCCCAAGCCAAATGAAACTTTCTTCGCCAACATGATCCTCTCCAAACTTTTCCTCAGTCTCCAGGATCTCCTCAAGGACGGTACAGGCGGCTGATTTTTTCCACGCACTGAAACGTTTTTCTTCACCGGCAGGGCGGCGGTCGAACCGATTCCAAGTCCCTGCTCCGGGATGCGGCCCTTCCGCCGCTCCCGGCACACAGTCCGTGTTTTACCGGTTCCGCCCCGGCCAGATGTTATTTTAGCACAAAAAAGCACTCCCAGCAACGCGCCATTTTGTATTTATAATATTTTAACTATACTTCATATAGTATTTCAGTAAATAATAGTTCCCGTTTTATCGTGTAAATTTCACAAAATTCTTTCTTGCGCCTCTGTGCCCGCCGCGATAAAATGGTAAGGCATTTTCCACGACAAGGAGGTCTTTGAAATGGAATCTTTTGTTCTATCTAACGGCATGAATATCCCCGCCATCGGCTTCGGGTGCTACGCCCTGAATCCCACGGAGCAGAAGCGGATTCTTCTGGACGCAATCGAGGCGGGCTACCGCCACTTTGACACCGCCTCTTTCTACCAGACGGAGGAGGCGCTGGGCCAGGCCGTCCGGGAGAGCGGGCTTCCCCGGGAGGCGTTTTTCCTCACTACAAAACTCTGGCGCACCCAGATGGACGACCCCCGGGCGGCCTTTGAGGCCTCCCTCCGGGCTCTGGGGACCGACTACCTGGACCTCTACCTGATCCACTGGCCCCGCCCCGACCTGGAGCGGTCCGATTGGAAGGAGCTGGACGCCCGGGTCTGGGACTGCCTGCAGGAGCTGTATCAGCAGGGGAAGGTGCGTGCCATCGGCACCAGCAACTTCCTGCCTCACCACCTGATGAATCTGGCCGCCCGCGGCGGACTTCTTCCCATGGTCAACCAGCTGGAGTACCACCCGGGGTATCTTCAGAGCGCCGCAGTTCAGTACTGCCGGGAGAACCACATCCAGGTGTCCGCCTGGTCTCCCCTGGGCCGGCGGAGGCTGATGGACGACCCCCTGCTCCTCGAGATCGCCGCCGCCCACCAGGTCACCGTGCCCCAGGTCTGCCTGCGCTTCGCCCTGCAGAACGGTGTGCTCCCTCTCCCAAAGTCCTCCAGTCCGGAGCGGATGCGGGAAAACCTGGACCTGTTCCGGTTCTCCCTGCCCCAGGAGGAGATGTCCTGGATCGCCACCATGCCTCAGACCGCCTGGTCCGGGGAGCATCCAGACCGGGAGCGGACGCGTCTCCCCTGATCCCCTCCGGCTGCGCGAAACCAGACCCAGATACTTTTTGTCATTTTCTCTCCTTTTCAGTCTCTTTTAAGAATAAAATTCAACTTTTCACCGGAATAGAAAACTTTTCTTCAAAAAGGCTTTTCCCACTTGACAGAAAATTTATACCTGCGCTATACTGAATTTGATCAAAATGATTCATCTGTTTTCACAGAAGATGCGTCATTTTGACGAGCCGCGACAGAAAGGAATTCTCTCCGTGGCGTTCCCTTCCTCTCTGCCCGGCTGGTAGAAATTGAAGGAGGTCCAGCTTATGAAAAAGACATTCCGCAGAGCCCTGTCCCTGACCATCGCCTCTGGTCTCACCCTGGCGATGGCCGTCACCGCCGGCGCCGCTGAGGGCGACACCCTGACCCGCGGCGAGATGGCCAAGCTCCTGGTGGAGGGCGCCGGTCTGACCGACCAGGTCGCCCAGTATCAGAGCCAGACCAGCGTGTTCTCCGACGTGGCGGAGGACAGCGAGTACAAGGGCTACATCAACCTGGCCTATGCCCAGGGGCTGATCAGCGGCACCGGCGCAGACACTTTCAGCCCGGACGCCCAGACCACCCAGGCGGAAGCTGCCGCCGCCATCATGCAGTATGCCGGCGTCCCTGAGGAAATGCTCACCTCCTGGCCCTCTGATTACAGCACCACCGCGGCGCGGGTCGGACTGACGGACGGAATCACTTACAGCGCCGACGCGGCGGTGACTGAGGGCCAGTTCCAGACCATGCTGGAGAACGGCTCCTCCCTCGTCGGCAAGCCTTATATCGGCATCACCTGGAAGGCCAACGACCAGGACTATGCCGGCTTCAAGGCTGTCATTGAGGCCGCCGGCGGCAACCCGGTGGAACTTTACCAGGTCACCAGCACGGCCGTGGGCTACGGCGCGGACGGCATGATCCAGAGCGCCTATGTGGAGGACACCGGCAACCTGCTGCAGGAGTACGCCGACCAGATCAAGGCCCGCAACTACTCCGCCACCAACGTGGCTGAGGTGATGGAGGGCATCGACGGCGTGTTCTTCACCGGCGGCGAGGACATCAGCCCCTCCCTGTTCGCAGTACCTCAGGAGGAGGCCAACGGCGGCGAGGAGATCAACGCCACCCGCGACATCTCCGACTACACCCTGATGGCCTACTGCATTGACAATGATGTGCCCACCCTGGCTGCCTGCCGGGGCATGCAGATGATGAGTATCGTCTCCGGCGCCGATTTTATCCAGGAGATCCCCGACTATTACGCTGAACAGGGCGCGGAGTACAACGACCTGCACCGGATGCCCGCCGACGCCGAGAACCGGGACTATGCCCGCCATGATGTGGAGCTGATCGGCACCGACTCCCTGCTGTACAGCATCGTGGGCTCCAGCACTCTGGCCAACGTCTCCTCCTGGCATCACCAGGCCGTCCGCAGCGTGGAGGGCACCGACCTGACCGTGGTGGCTCAGACCGTGGACAATGGCGTGACCATCATTGAGGGTGTGGAGAATCAGAACAACACCTTCTGCCTGGGCGTGCAGTTCCATCCCGAGAATGACTGCAAGCTGGCCATCTACGACAACAATCCCGAGGCCGCCCTGTGCGATGTGGATATCTGCCTGAACTTCTTCGAGTCCCTGGTCGCGGCCGCCGCGGCCTAATGGAAAAGACAGGCTTCTAACTCCATATAGACCTCTGCTCCGCAGGCCCTGTGCCTGCGGAGCAGTTTTCTGTACAAAAAAGAGCCTGGACCAGCGTCCAGGCTCTTTTACGATACACTTAATACCCAGAAATCCGCGCTCAGGCCAGGGCCTTCTTGGCGGTCTCGGTGAGCTGGGTGAAAGCGGCCTTGTCATTGACGGCCAGCTCGGCCAGCATCTTCCGGTTCATCTCAATCCCGGCCTTCTTCAGCCCGTTCATGAAGGTGGAATAATTCATGCCGTTGAGCTTGCAGGCGGCACTGATCCGGGTGATCCACAGGCGGCGGAAATCGCGCTTCTTGCGCTTGCGGCCCACATAGGCGTACACGCCGGACTTCATCACGGCCTGGTTGGCCATCTTGAAGTGCTTGGACTTGGCGCCCCAGTAGCCCTTGGCCATCTTCAGGATCTTATTTCTTCTCTTGCGCGTCATCATCGCGCCCTTCACTCTTGCCATTGTTCTTCAGCCTCCTTCTCTTACTTATACAGGATCATGCGCTTGATGGCGGCCTCGTTGGTCTTATCCGCATAGCCGCCCTTCCGGAGGCCTCTCTTCAGCTTGGTGGTCTTGCCGTGGCCGTTGAGCAGATGCCGCTTGCCGGCGTGGGCACGCTTGACCTTGCCGTTCTTGGTGAGAGCGAAACGCTTCTTGGCGCCGCTGTGGGTCTTGATCTTCGGCATAACAGAAAACTCCTTTTCGACTTACTTTTTCGCGTCCTTGACCGGCTTGGGGGACAGGAAGATGGACATATGCCGTCCCTCCAGCTTCGGACTTTTATCCATCACGGCGACCTCGCCGCAGGATTCGGCAAACTTCAGCAGCAGCTCCTGACCGATGTTGGTGTGCGCCATCTCACGGCCCCGGAACCGGACGGTGACCTTGCACCGGTTGCCCTCGGCCAGAAACTTCTGGGCGTTGCGCAGCTTGACGTTGAAATCGTTCACGTCGATGCTGGGGGACATCCGGATCTCCTTGATTTCCACCACGCGCTGGTTCTTCCGGGCTTCCTTTTCACGCTTGGTCTGCTCGAACCGGTACTTGCCGTAGTCCATCAGCTTGCACACCGGGGGCACGGCATTGGGCGAAATTTTGACCAGATCCAGCTCACGCTCCTCGGCCAGGCGCAGCGCCTCCTGAGAGGACATGATGCCCAGCTGTTCGCCGCTCTCCGAGATCAGGCGGACCTCCTTATCCCGGATTTCTTCGTTGGTTTGATGACCTGTGTTAGCGATGGGAAAGCACCTCCAAACAAAAAATAAAACGCGTCTGCCTGAATGGCACCCGCGTCACAGCAAAACCACGCCGAACACAGATGTTCCGGCGGAGATTCTCCATGTTGACCCTTTGGCTCTGGCCTGGGGTGAGGACGGGGCACCGTTCCTGCTTTGTTGTACTTTAGCAGTATAGCAGTGTCCCGCCCTCTTGTCAAGCACTTTTTTCTTGTTTTCAGAGAGGCGGCCGTCCTCAGGCGCCGCTCTCCTCCGCCCGGCTCAGCTCCCCGGTCAGGGTGTCCAGCCGGTAATTCCGGGTATCCGTGGCAATATACCACACCGGGGTCAGGGACGAGGGCCCTGTTCCCGCACTGGTCACATAGCCCGGAGTGATGCTGTCAATCCGGCTGCACACGTCTCCCAAGGCCACCAGCCCATGGTAAAACTGAAACAGGGCGGTGGGAATGGAGATAGGCTTCTGACCTGTGTTCAGGGCCGGTTCTCCCGTCAGCCGCCGTCCCTCGATTGCCGACAAACTGTCCCCCTGGAACGTCAGCGTGATCAGGTGGTTGAACACCGGCACCTGATTCCAAAGCTGCCGGCAAACCACGGTCAAAGCGTCCTCCTCCCCGCCGTCAGCCTGAACGGAAAGGCTCTCTCCCTGGATGCCAAGGATCTCCAGGATTTGAAGGCTGTATGCGGCGGCATCCTGCTCCTCCAGTCGGAAAGCGCCCTCCACAAACTCCCCCTGGAAGGTGCCGTCCCGGTGGAATTGGATGCTCCCCGTCTCGTTGTAATAGCGGTAGATCTCATCGCTCCATGCCTGCTCCTGCACCTCGCCGCCCAGAAGGACTGCGGCGGCCTCCCGCTCCTGCCCGCGGTCCCACTCCACCGTCTGGGGCAGCAGGGTCATCTCCTCGGGGACGGTCTCATCCTCCACTGTCACGCCGTTGTTCTTCAAAAATTGAATGGAGTTCTGTCTGGCCTCCTGTCGGGCATTCTGGACCTGAAATTCCCGCTGGACCAGAAATCCCAGCAGGCTCACATTGGTGACCGCCAGAATTATGAGTATGATCGTCTTGATCCGGGACCACTCCATCCGCCGTCACCTCCCTGTGTCAAGGGCCCGTGCGGCCGCCCAGGAGGCGGAGACCAGTCCCTCGCCTCCGCCGTCCAAATAGACCAAAAGCAACTCCTCTCCCTCGTGCCCTTTGGTCTCCATGGCGGCCAGCGCCTGCCGGACCGGAAGGACCACCGAGGTGGTCCCGCTGTCCGTATAGCTGCGGAACCACAGCTGAAATTCCGTAATCTGCCCCTGCTCCACCACAAAGCGGGCGGCCCAGCCCTCCTCCCCAATGCGGACCTGGGCCCCATTGAGGCTGTAACCAAACTCCACCACCCAATTTTCTTCCCCGTTCTCCTTCGCGGAGATCAGGTAGAGGGCGGCCTCTCCGCTGTTCTGTCCCAGCGTCTGCTGGGCCAGGCGGCGGCAGCCCTCCACTGCCTCATAGACGCCGGTCCCGGGCAGGCGGTAGCGGTCGCTTCCCTCCGCCGCAGCCTCATAGGCCACATGCCCATCCTCCGCGATGTGGAGCGTATCGTTGCGGCTGCGGATCACATACTCTCCCGCCGCAGGGTAGGAAATGGAGTTCTCCGGAAAGCCCAGCTGCTCCTGGAGCGTCTGGCGGCGTTCCTCGCTGGTAATGGGATTGGAGGCGCTGTAAACCACAGGGACCGGGGTTTGGGTCTGTACCATGGTATATGGCGCCAGCACGCCCAGTTCCTCAGCCTCAAAGGCGAACACGGTTCCATTCTCCTGAAGCGCCCCCACCGCCTCGTTCAGGCGGCTGGAGCTGATTACGTCCGAAGCACAGCCCCAGCCCTGATCCGCCGACTCATCCCAATAGTACAGGAGCACCTGTCCCTCCACCGCCGTGAGCACCATCCGCCGTACTGTCCCGGTGAGGGTCTGATTGTCCACGGACAGCCACCCGTTCAGGACCGCCACCGGAATCTCCCCCTGCCAGTCAAAGTAGAGGCCCGGCGCGGTGGACAGAGCCTGCCGGAATTCCGTTTCACTCACAGCGTAAGGCTGACTGGCGCTGCTCAGGGCCTCCACCAGAAGGCTGTACGACTGCTGGTAAAGGCTGTCCGTGCTCTCCTGGTCATACTGCACCCCATAGCGCACCACTTCGCCCCCCCGCTGAATGGCCGCCGCCATGCGCAAAGGGCGCGCGGTGGCCCCGGGGCTCTCTGTGGAGGCGGAGTTCTCTGCCTCCGCCTGATATGCGGTTCCGGAATCCTCCGTGCTTACAATGGCCGCCTGGGTGCGCATCAGCAGAAAGACAGCCGAACCGCTCAGCAGGACGATCAGAGCGCTTTTAAGGCGCTCAATGCGCCGTTTTTTATTTCCTCTCGTCATGGCTGGGTCCCTCAATGTTCAGCTCCATGCGCACCGACAGGCCGGGGCCGTCCCGGTCCACCAGCTCCAGCGCGCCTTCATGCCGGTCTACGATCTCCTTGGCGATGGACAGCCCCAGGCCAGTGCCCCCAGACTGCCGGGAGCGGGCCTTGTCCACCCGGTAAAAGCGCTCAAAAATTCGGGGACGGTCCTCCGCCGGAATGCCGATACCGTTGTCGTCCACCTGCATCCATACCCGGCCGCCATTCTGTCCCGCAGAAATTCGGATCTGCCCGCCGTCCGGGGTGTACTTGATGGAGTTGGAGACAATATTCATCATCACCTGCATGATCCGCTCCCGGTCGGCCCGCACCTGAGGCAGGCCGGGCTCCATGCGCAGCTTCATGGTGTGGCTGTGGCGCTGGGCCTCCATATAGACGGCGTTGTATAGGTCCTGCACCGCCTCTTCAAAGGAAAACCAGCTCAGCTTCAGCTCATCCCGTCCCGAATCGAACCGGGACAAGGTAAGCAGATCCTGAACAATATGGGTCATGCGGTCGCTCTCGTTCAAAATGACCCCCAGGAACTTCTTCTCCATGGCGGGGGGGATGTCCCCGGCGCTGTCGGAGAGGGTCTCCGCATAACTGCGGATATTGGTCAGGGGAGTGCGCAGCTCGTGGGAGACGTTGGCCACAAACTCCCGCTGCATCTCCTGATTTTTCCGCTCCTCAGTGACGTCGTGCAGGACCACCAGCACGCCTCCCTGCCGTTCCCGGTCAAAGGGGGCCAGCAGCAGGTCCAGCACCTGGTCTCCCACCCGGACCTCTCCTTCCAAGTGGTCTGGGGCGGCCATGGCCTCTCTCAGGGAGAACTGCCCCCCAAAGAGTTCCTTGTAGGTGGTATCCGCTCCAATGGGCCGTCCCAGCATACCCTCCGCCGCCGGGTTGGAGTGGATCACCCGGCCGTCCCGGTCAAAGGCCACCACGCCGTCGGTCATGTGGAGGAACAGGGTGTCCAGCTTGTTGCGCTCGTTCTCCACCTGGCGCAGGGTGTCCCGGAGCTGCCGTGCCATGTCGTTGAAGGTGTCGGTAAGCACGCCGATCTCATCCCTTGAGGTGACCTCGATGCGCCGGGAAAAGTCCCCCTCCGCCACCCGCATGGCCCCCTCGGTGAGGCGCTGAATGGGAATGATCATGGTCTTGGACAGCAGGAAGGAGAGCAGGATGGAGATGATCAGTCCGAAGACCAGAGATTCCAGAATCAGGCCGAAAATCTGGCTGATCAGGCTGTTCACCGTGGCCTTGTTGTCCAGAATATAGATGACGTACTGGTTGTCCCCCCGGGTGATGGGCAGGGCCACGTCCATATAGTCGGCGGCGATGTTGGCCTCGGTCCCCTCCTCCCGCTCCACCAGGGCCCGGGTCAGGTTAGGGGAGTCGTACTCCAGTCCGCGCCCCTCCTCCTCGTCGGTTCCGGTCAGGTAGGCGCCGGTCTCCCCGTCCAGGATATACAGGGTGCGGCTGCGGCTGTCCAGTCCCAAATCGCCGTAGTATGCCTCCATGATGCTCAAAATGGCTTGCGCCCCGTCCTCGTCCGGCGTGACCTCAGTCTCCAGATTGCGGCTCAGGGCCTGGTTCTGATCAAAGACCCGGCTCATCTGGGTATAGAACTCCTCCAGATAGAAGGCCATAACGGAGTTGATCAGGAAGGTACCCACCACTGTCATCAGGGACAGGATGAGCAGCACCATGATCATCACCAGCTTCATATGCACGCTGCGAAGCACCTCAGACACCCCCTTTCATTTCAGAGTGGAGAGTGAAGAGTGGAGATATGGGTCCGGCTGCGCCGGACCTTATCAATCATTCGCCTTGGGCGAACTCCATTTCTTCACTCTCCACTCTCAACTCTTCACTCTAAAATAACAATCAGCTCTGCTGTCCGCCGAACAGGTATCCCATTCCCCGCTTGGTCAAAATGAACTTGGGAGAGGCGGGGTCGTCCTCGATCTTTTCACGCAGGCGGCGCACCGCCACGTCCACGGCCCGCACGTCGCCCACATAGCCCTCATAATTCCACACGTGCTCCATCAGGGCCTCCCGGGAGAACACCTTCCCCGGCTGGGAGGCCAGGAAACGGATCAGGTCGTACTCCCGCTGGGTCAGCTCCAGGGCGCGGCCGTCCTTGTACACGGTGGCCCCCTCCAGGTCCACCACCACCCGTCCCAGGTCCAGCCGCTTCCCCGGTTCGCTCCCCGGCTGGGGCGGCTGCGCGGGGGCCATGGACACCCGCCGGATATTGGCCTTGACCCGGGCCAGCAGCTCCCGCATGGCGAAGGGCTTGGTGATATAGTCGTCCGCCCCCAGCTCCAGGCCCAGGACCTTGTCGGCCTCCTCCTCCCGGGCGGTGAGCATGAGGATGGGCACGGCGGACCCCGCCTCCCGGATCTTCCGGCACACGTCAAATCCGTTCATCCCCGGCAGCATCAGGTCCAGCAGGATCAGGTCCGGGTTCTGTTCCAGAGCCAGCTGGAGGCCGGTGTTTCCGTCGTAGGCCTCCAGGGTATCGTACCCCTCCCGGCTGAGGTTGAAGGACAGAATATCCACGATGTTCTGCTCGTCTTCCACAATCAGAATGGTCTTTCCCAACTTGGCTCCCTCCCTTACAGATTCAAAAGCACCTTGGTCTTCAGGACCGTCGCCACCGTCTTGGCGTCCTCCAGGGTCCCGTCCATCACCTTTTGGACCAGCTCCTCAAAGGGCATGGTGACAATGTTTAAAAACTCATCGTCGTCCGGATGACTCTGGGCGCGGCTCAGGTCCCGGGCCAGGTACATGTGCAGCTTCTCGGTGCAGAAGCCCGGAGAGGCTAAAATGCACCCCAGGTAGGTCAGCTCCCCCGCCTCCAGGCCGGTCTCCTCGCTGAGCTCCCGGGCGGCGGCCACCCGGTGGTCCTCCCCCTCGTCCAGTTTTCCGGCGGGCAGCTCCAGCAGCAGCTGGTGGAAGGGATAGCGGTACTGCTGCACCAGCGTCACGTTCCCATCCCGGTCCAGAGGCAGAATGGCCACCCCGCCGGGGTGGAGCACCACCTCCCGCTTGGCCTGCATTCCGTTGGGCAGTTCCGCCTGATCCACCAGCAGGGTGACGATCTTGCCCTGATACACCGTCTCACTTGAAAGGGTCCGCTCCGTCAAATCCATAAGGTATTCTTCCTCTCTGCCCATCCGGTTTACCGCGCGGCTCTCCCGCTCCCCGGAGGTTTTTTTATCCCATTCAGGTCTGTACTGCGGCTTTATTTCTTCCACTCCGCCGCCCCATGTGAATTTTATTATAGCACAGCTGCCCGGCCCCGGTAAAGCCAAACGTCTGATTTTCCCGGCGCCGCGCCCGCCTCCCCTCCCGCCCAGAACCCGGTTTCTTCGGCTCGGAGCGGCCTGATTATCCGGCCGGTAAAATTTTGACGTCTCTCCCACTTGCATTTTCTCTCCATCCGGGTTACAATAGGGACAGAAAACAGGCAGGAGGTATTCCCCTATGAGCGAGGCGTACGGCCCCGATTTTATCACCGTCACCGACGAGGACGGCAACGAGTTTGAGCTGGAGCTGGTGGACACCCTGGAGCACAACGGCGTCACCTACCACGCCCTGTTCCCCGCTTCTCAGGAGGATGAGGAGAGCGGCGAACCGGTGGACGTGGACGCGGACGACGAGGAATACGGCCTGGTGATCATGAAGGCAGTGGAGGAGAACGGCGAGGAGCTGCTCTCCACCCTGGACAGCGACGAGGAGATCGAGGAGATCTACAACCTCTTCATGGAGCGGTTTTTCCAGGAGGAGGACGAATAACTCAGACTTCAGGCGGGTTTTCCTGCTCGGTGCGTGATGGGCCTTTTTAAACCCACATTTCTTAAACGGGACGCCCACCTCACGGCGTGGCTTGCAGGCCTCCCGGCCCCCATTGAGGTCGGCTGGAAGTTGGAAGCAGTAAAGCGTTGTGGAGGCGACCCACCTGCCATTTTGTGCAGGTTTTAAACAGGTCCACACGGCCAGAGCGGGGTATATAAAACTCACTTGGATATGGGCCGCGGCGCAAGCCGCGGTCTTTTTTACGCCTATGCGCGCCGGACATTTGTCCGATTTCCCATGAACAAACTGTAAAAGCTGGCGTTTCTCTCCCCTTTCCCCCTTGAATCCTCCCGCAGATTCTTGTATAATAGCACAGAATTCCCCGTCCGGCCGCCTTTCTCTGCGGCCGGACACTTGCAAGTTCACAATGAGAGGACGGAATCAACTGTGAGTGCATCCAGAGAAAAGAAAACCCGGTCGGACGCCACCTATGTTCAGCGCCGGAATCACCGCGAGGAGGACAAGGACCGCCGCAAGCACGTGCTGTACGGCATCGCCGGCGGCGTGGTCGTGGTGTTGGCCATTGCCCTGCTGGTCTGGGACAGCGGCTTCTTCCAGAAGCGCTCCACCGCTGTCACCATTGACGGAGAGAACTATGGCCCCGCTGTGGTCCAGTATTATTACCAGACAGCGCTCAACACCGCCTACTACAATTCCATGATGGGCGCTTCCACCTTTGATTACAGCGTGGACCCTGCCGAACAGGTCTATGACGAGGAAAGCGGTCAGACCTGGCGGGACTACCTGCTGGATCAGGCCATTGACGACCTGACCCAGGTCACCGCCCTGGTCCACACCGCCGAAAGCGAGGGCTACACTCTCCCCCAGAAGGATCAGGCTTATCTGGAGAGCCAGCTGAACTCCCTGGACAGCGTCTGGCGCTCCAACAGCTCCTATGACAGCCTTTCCAGCTATCTCAAGCTGAATTACGGCAGCTATATGGATGAGGACACCTTCCGGCAGATTTACGCCGACCAGGTGCTGGCCGACTCCTACCGGCAGCACTATCAGGACAGCCTGACCTATACCGACGAGGAAGTAGAGACCTATTACAGCGAGCACGCCAACGACCTGGACACCTTCGGCTACACGGTCTTTACGGTCCAGGCCACCGTGGAGGAGCAGACCGATGAGGAAGGCAACACGGTGGAGATGACCGACGAGGAGAAAACCGCCGCTCTGGAGACCGCCAAGGCCGACGCTCTGGCCACCGCCCAGGCGATTCAGAGCCGCCTGACCAACGGTGAGGACGCTCAGGCCCTGGCCGACGAGTACGCCGACGCGCTGTACAGCTCCTCCATCCACACCACCGCCATGGGCTCCACCTTCTCCTCCGCCGCCTATGCCGACTGGCTTTATGACGCCGCCCGCCAGAGCGGGGACATTACCCTGGCCGAGCTGGACCGCAGTGAGAGCAGCGCATACAACTACTATGTGGTCCAGTTTGACAGCCGGACCCGGGACGACTCCGCCACCGCCGATGTGCGCCACATTCTGATCGGGGCCGCTTCTTCCGGCACCACCCCCACTCAGGAGGAGTTCGACGCCGCCGAGGCCGAGGCCCAGGCCCTTCTGGACCAGTGGAAGGCCGGGGACGCCACGGAGGACAGCTTCGCCGCCCTGGCCGTCCAGAACACGGACGACAGCGGCTCCCAGTCCACCGGCGGTCTGTACACCGGCATCTCCAGCACCGACAGCCTGGAGCCCAACTTCCTGAACTGGGCTCTGGACCCCGCCCGTCAGCCGGGGGATACCGGGATCGTCAAAAATGAGAGCAGTTCTATCCAGGGCTGGCACATCATGTACTTTGTGGGCTGGGACGACCCCGCCTGGGAGTACACGGTAAAGTCCACTTGGAAAACGGATGACACCAGCGAGTGGCTGTCCTCCCTCACCGAGAATCTGGAGACCGTCCGCGGCTCCGGTCTGAATTACGTCTCTTAAACTCAATTTCCCTGCTTTTTCGGAGCGCCGCTCAGCGGCGCTCCCTTTTTGCCTCCGCACCTCCCTCTCCGCCCCGGCATAGCATGGAGCAAGACAGGCGGGCCCTTATGGGGCGCCGCCGGAAGGAGGAACGCTTATGGAAGGAACCGGGACCCTGACGGTCCGTGTCATTACCTCCCGGGCCCAGCTGCCGGTGGAGGGGGCCACCGTGGTGGTCACCCAGAAGGGGGAGGGCGGAAAGTACCAGCTGCTGTCCGTCCAGGCCACCGACCGCAGCGGCGCCACAAAACCCGTCGCCATTTCCACTCCTGCCCTGGGGGAGAGCACCCACCCGGGCAGCTCGGTCCCCCCATACGCCGTGTGCGACGTGTGGGCGGAACATCCGGGCTACGCCATGCTGCTGGTGGAGGGGGTCCAGATTTTTCAAGGGGTGGAGACTCTCCAGTCCATGGAGCTGGAGCCCCTGAACGAGGGGCAGTCCAGCCTGATTCAGAACAATATCCGGGAGATTCCCGGCCAGACCCTGTGAGGTGTCCCCATGCCTGTGCAAGTGACCCCCTACGTGCCCCGCACTATTACGGTGCACATGGGAGCGCCGGATGTGTGGGCGGAGAATGTGACGGTCTCGTTTCCGGACTACGTGAAAAATGTGGCCTCCAGCGAGATCTACCCCACCTGGGAGCCTGCCGCCCTTCGGGCCAACATCCTGGCCATCATCTCCTTTGCCCTCAACCGGGTGTATACCGAGTACTATCCCAGCCGGGGCTACCCCTTCAACATCACCTCCAGCACAGCCTATGACCAGAAGTTCATCAAAGGACGCAGCATCTTTGAGAACATCAGCGAAATTGTGGACACCATCTTCAACTCCTACATACGCCGCATCGGGTTTGTGGAGCCACTGGCCGCCAAGTTCTGCAACGGCACCACCACCACCTGCGACGGCCTGTCCCAGTGGGGCAGCCAGGCCATGGCGGAGCAGGGCGCCGACTCCATCACCATCCTCCGCAGCTACTACGGCGACAACATCGAGATCGTCACCAACGCCCCGGTGATGGGCATCCGGTACTCCTACCCCGGCGCCCCGGTGCGACTGGGAGACCGGGGGGAGGCGGTGCTGCGCATCCAGACCATGCTCAACCGGATCTCCCGGGACTACCCCGCCATCCCCAAGGTACAGCCGGTGGACGGCATCTTCGGGGAGAGCACCGAGCAGGCCGTGATCAAGTTCCAGCAGATTTTCAGCCTCACCCCCGACGGCATCGTGGGCAGCGCCATCAGCCAGATCGGGGACCTGAGCTTCTCCGTCATCAAGCGGGAGTTCGGTGTCAAGGACTACGGCAATCTGCTGCCGGGCCACGGCGGCATCCTGGACCGGTTTGACTCTGTTACCTTCGTGGCGCCCTTCGTGTGGCTGGCCTTACAGCTGCTCTGAACGGGTGATTTGGGAAGATTTAGGATTGTTTTCAGCTGTTTGGAATAGGATAGACGTATGAGCAAGACGATTTCGATTTTAGGGGCCACCGGCTCCATCGGCCGCCAGACGCTGGACGTGGCGGAGCAGCTGGGGCTGCGGGTGGCCGCCCTCACGGCCAATTCCAACGCGGAGCGGCTGGAGGCCCAGGCGAGAAAATTCCGCCCCCGGCTGGCGGTGCTGACAGACGAGGCGGCGGCAAAGGACCTGGCGGTCCGCCTGGCGGACACGGACACCCGCGGTCTGGGCGGCCCGG